>Ga0206990_1015_pt1 | contig 47963 bp, 54 predicted proteins | sample Alteio_BWMinCont_8_FD_153283 | JGI IMG/M metagenome (GOLD analysis project Ga0206990, IMG submission 153283) | Enriched cells from forest soil in Barre Woods Harvard Forest LTER site, Petersham, Massachusetts, United States -... | ecosystem: Environmental > Terrestrial > Soil > Temperate forest >... | reverse complement strand
GTATTTGATATCAAAGTCAAGAATTTTAACCAGGAGTGACTTCGATGATAGCGTTTCTATGACGCTGTCGATTTCTTTTTGTAACGTTGTAATGGTCGACAAAGTCACATCAGAGTAAAAATATACATGGTTGTTCCGCGAATAAATTAGTCCCCCGCTAGCTCCGCCGTTCGTGCTATTATCGGGAGAGAGAATATCTTTTTCTGACGGGACTTCCGATTTTTCTTTTTCCTTCTTAGTTACTTTCGCTTTTCGTCTTGGTGCATTTGTTTCGTCAGTAGTATAAACTACGTCAAACTTGCGCTTAGATTGTGAATTCGAACCCCATATCATATCAGACATTATTATTCGATTCCGCTTGTTATTATTAAATATTTGTCCAGGCTTTATTTATATCAACTTTTTTATCGAAAAAAAATTGAAATAGTGAAGTTATTGAAGGGTCGTTTATTTTTCCAAATGTATTAGTACGGGGGAGAACCAATGTCGTCGCATCATGATGTTGTTGAGCAGCCCGTTGTTGAATTTACCGAACTACCGGAAGATTCATCTCCATATTGTCTAATAGCCCTGTCGGCGTTGGGTCCTGTTCGTTTGGAACGATCTGATGATCAGTACGTTCCCTGGGATAGGAAACCAGAAGAGGAGCTTTTGCTGTTACTCAAACCTAGTTAACGGGTTGCACTTTTGTTTTATTGAAAAAGATGAAATTCTTTTGGAATAGAGTTAGTGAGTTATATAATTTAGGGGGTATATGAGTTATAAATTTGATTCTCCGTTGGATGCTATTATTTATTTGGAGAGGGGGATGGTTGAGGGTGAGACGTTTAAGCAAATTGCCGGGATGCTTGAGAGTCCGGTGATTAGGAAGGCGAGGTTTATGCCGGATGTGCATGCTGGGACGGGTTGTTGTGTGGGGTTTACTGCTGAGTTAGCGGGGGATAAGATAATACCGAGAATTATTGGGCCAGATATTGGTTGTGGAGTGTTAACATATTGTTTGGAAAATTCTAAATTTAAAACGGGGAAGTACGAGAAGAAGTTTGACGCCGTGATTCAAAAATGTGTACCGATGGGGAATGGCTATGATAAAGTACATGAGGAGCCCGTTATCCAAGAATCGCAGTATGAAGATTTTTTTGTAAAAGCGCTGGAGACGGCTAAGAAATTTTCTGAGAGATTTAGTGAGAAATTTGGGGTGAATATTTTGGACTTGATCCCGGAGTATAGTTTAACGTATATGAAAAAGCTTTGTGAGAAGGTTTCGTCTGATTATAAGTATGATTTGAGGTCGATGGGAACTTTGGGGGGGTCGAATCATTTTGTGGAAGTTGGAGAGTATAATGGGGCTTTATATTTTACCGTTCATACGGGATCCAGAAATATTGGGTCAAAGATCTGTAGGTACCATCAAGATAAAATGGATAATGCGAAGCTTCCATATTTGAGTGGTAGTGATGCATATGAGTACTATTTTGATATGATTTTTGCTCAAATGTACGCTATGATGAATCGCAGGGCTATTATGTCGCACATACTTGTTAATCTGAACATTATTACCGAATTTAAAGAAGAACGGGTAATTGAATCAGTCCATAATTATATCGATTTCGAGGACATGATTATTCGTAAGGGCGCAATTCCTGCTCGCAAAGATCAGTCGTGTATTATTGCTTTGAACATGAGAGATGGAATTATTGTTTGCAAAGGTAAGGGAAATCCTGAGTGGAATAATTCCGCAGCTCACGGATGCGGAAGAATTGTAAATAGGAATCGTGCCAAGAAACAGTTTAGTATGAAGCAATATAAGCTTGCGATGAAAGAAGTTTATTCATCATGCGTGAATCTCGGAACGATTGACGAAGCTCCCATGGCATATAAAGATAGCGAGATGATCATGCAATCCTTAGGACCAACCGTGGAGATTCTCTTCCGCGTCAAACCAACCCTAAACGTTAAGGGCGCTTCGCTCTGATAGAATCCATCAATTCACGCATGACACGATTAAAAAAATCTGTATCCTCAACGAATTTCTTATACGACCGCGCGACCATTTTTTCTCGTGTTGAAAGATCTAAATTTATCGTTTTCATGACTCCCAAATAAATCTGTTCTTTATCAATAATACATAAAACGGCACCATTCTTCTTTTTGCCAAAAGAACTGCATTTAATCAACACGCCACTCTCTTCATCCACCAACTCATTCATAGGCGGATAATCACTCGTAATCACCAACGATCTAACCTTCCTGGCTTCATTTATATAATGCCCGTAACCCTCAACAATACTCGGACACAAATGTATCCCCACTTCATTCTTAATCAAATTAAATTTCTCCGCATCCAACAGCTTATTATACAAGATCATATTCTTCGGTATCGCTTTGTCCCTCAGAATAGTTTTTATATTATCGTAACATTGACTCGTACACGTTATCACAATGGACGGCAAATCCGGGTAAGTAACCCATGCTTGCACTATCGCATCCGTTTGCTTCCAATGGTGCTCCCCTGCCGAATGCAAAAGCAAATTATATATCTTCTTAACCTTAATAATCGGAAACAAGCTCGTAAATTTCGTATAAATGATTCCATATAACAAATTATACTTCTTCTTAATATCATTAGCCCATTCAACGCTGATATTAGTTCTACATAAGACGTAATCAATATTCTTTAGAACTTCTAGGTCGGTATCCTTTTGAGAGAACAGTTCATGATTAATCATAAATAATCGCACGTCGGCCATTTGTGTCAACTCATATTTTGTATTGGAGATGTATATATGTATATATTCTTTTTTGGTTAATTTAATAGAAGAATCTGAAATGTATATCATGTATTCGTCGGGATAGAATTCTTCAAAGAAAGCTTTGTATATTTTGCAGTCGTTGTCGAGGCCAATTGTTGCGTATGGTTTTATTATTCGTATGGTTTTCATAGTTATATTATATGGAGATATTATATATAAGATGCATTTCGTATATTATTATTTGTTGTTCGTCGCTACATATTGGATCGCCAGTTTTGCCGGTTGGGTGATGGATTTTTGGGTGGGGTGTAAAAAGATAATTGATCGGGATCCGTTAATATTGTGGGGGAATTATAAAAAAGTATTTTGGACAGTATTTTGGAATGTGAATGTGTTGACGTTGGGGTGTATTTATGTGACGTCGTTTTTTGCTAATTTGGGGGGGTTTCATTTTATGGTATGGAAGATGGTGTTGGATTTGGTGGTTATGTTTGTGTTGACGGATGTTTTTGTGTATGGGGCGCACCGGATGATACATTGGCCGCCGTTGTACGGATGGAGTCATAAAGTACATCACGAATTGAAGGTTCCAATTGCCTTTGGAGCATTATATAACCATTGGTTTGATTATATATTTTGTACTTTTTTTCCAATAATACTTCCAGCGATCATTGTATCTGCGCATCCCATTACGATTTTAATGTGGATAGTTATGACTTTAACGAATGCAATAATCGTTTCACACGGTAGCTATGCGATAAGGGACCGGTTACATTTTTATCATCATCAAAAATTTAATTGCAATTATGGTACTGGTTTATTTATGGATAAAATTTTTGGAACAGAATATTTAAATTAGACTCGATTTTCAGCGACTAGTTTATCGTTTAATGCCTTGGCGCTTTGTTCGGCGGATTGATTACAGAAGCAGCGATAGAGGAGCCACAGAATGTTCACTAATGCGAACAAGCAGAGGATAGTTACAGCATACCAGAAAGTGATGTTAAAACATTTCCAAAGGTCTGGATATTGGTTTTCGTATTTTAGTGTGCATTCTGGGGAGATTCGTTTTAGGATAACTATTCCGGCGATGACTAAGATGCCCATGCCAGTTAGGTGTGATTGTAGGGGGCGTTTTTTTCTGTCTTCGCTCATAAGTAAGAAGCAAACTACAGTGTAGACCGAAAATATCGCTTGGAGAGTTCCATGGATGCCCGATGCAACTTCATACAACCAAACATACTGGCATTCAGTTACTATTTCAGTATCGCTATTTTTATAGATCGCATAATATGCTACTAAGGCTTGCGCAGCACTTAGAAGGAACGACAAGAAAACAATACCAGTAAGCTTCATTGATTAGGCTTAAGATAATATATAAAATTTACACTAGGTGCTTCATAATCTCTTTTATTCAATTTTTTTATTATATTTATCAAGCAATGAAATTATCTGGATAAATATCGGTAATTTCGTTTCGGAATATCTATCAAATTTAAAATAACCGACCCTTTCGAATTGCATGATTTTATCTTTATTTAATAATCCGTAGGGTTCGATGAAGCCATCGTAGCGATGGATTGTGAGGTCGTCGTATATTTCGAATATTGCAGGCTGAGATTCGCTATTGACCCAATGAATGATACCTTTGATTTTTTTGGGTTTTTCGGGAATGGTTAGCGCGACGGAAATGGAGTCCGCATCATGTGAAACGTATTCGATGAAATCAGAAAATCGCAACCGGATCGTTTTTTTAGGCGGGGCCAATCTATAATAATCTGCTGAATCCGTTTCACGAAAATCCGTTCGTTCGATATAAATTTGTTTAGTCAGTTTCGTTATATGGGATCCATGGATGCATGGTTTATCTTCGGTATGATTCACTATATTCACCCGTATGGGATTCATCACGGCGAATACTCTGATGGCCATTGGATCCAATGCTGTTCTTAAGGTATGATCAATAAATCCTTTCGATAATGTCGAATCGTGTCGCTCCATCGTTGTTCGAGCGACGAGGTCTTTAAGAATTTCGGGGGTGAAGCCGCGGCGTCTTAGGCCCCTGATTGTGTATAAGCGGGGGTCATCGAAGCCAGATAAAACTTTGCTTTCAATCAAAGGGATTATTTTTCTTTTTGATAATATGACATTTTCTACATTTAAGCGGCCGAATTCGGTTACCGTGGCAGGAACGAGCCCGAGCTTGCTGCATGGCCAGTAATATTGTTCCCTTCGAGTATAAAATTCCATAGTGCAATAAGAATCAGTTATACCCTCAAGTGAATCGACAATACCATGGCTATAGTCGTACGTGGGATATACTTTATATCGATCCTTCGTTCGATAGTGTTCTGTGAATTTGATCCTGTATGCTATCGGATCTCGTAGCGAATGATTGACATGCGTCATTGATATTTTTAACCGCAAAACAGCATGATCGTCGGGATATACTCCTTTCGCCATCTTCTCGAACTCCAACAAATTCCACTCAACCGATTTTCCTCGGTACTCGGAGCCCACTCCACTCCGGCGCATCTCCTTTAACTTCTCCTTCCCAGTAAAATCAACATAAGCGAGATCTTTTTTTATTAACTCGATGGCATACGCCAATAATTTCTCAAAATAATCAGAAGTATACGTCACTCGGGTATACTTATATCCCAACCAATCAATATCCTCCCGAATTGCATCCACGAAGGCTTGCTTCTCTGTCGATGGATTCGTATCATCAAAGCGCAGAATACAATCGTCGTATTTAAAATCAAACATCATCGCTTTAACGTGGCCCAGATGTAGAAACCCATTCGGTTCGGGGGGAAAACGCGTTCGCTTCATTTTAAATTAAGCATCATAAAATATACATTAAGTGAAACTGATTTTATATCAATTTTTTGGAATAAAAATTTGATTTTATTTGGTTATGGGGTTTAAGGGATATATGTTTGGGAGGCGTAAAGGGATGCTTTCGTTGAAATACATTCGTGCTGATCCGGAGAAATATATAAAGAATGAGTCGGCGAGGTTTAGGGATCCGAAAATTATCGATCGAATTCTTGAAATGGATAAACGATGGAGTCGTTTGAATTTCATCAAAGAGAAAAATGTTACGATTAAGAATATGATATCGGGTTTGTTGAAAAAAAAAGTCGAGGGTGTTGGTGATAGTGATAATATGGAAATAATATATGGGCAATTGTTTGAATATCTTGAGAAAAAGCAAGGGGGTAAGGCGAAAGAATTATTGGGGATGTATGCGGAAGAAAATGGTGTGGATGGCTTGGTGAGATTGGGCAGATATGTTGATAAGATTAGTGTTGATGAGAGTGAATTGGTTGGGGGTGAGAGGGATAAATTGGTTGATTCATTGTGTGGTTTATTGCATGAGTCGGTGCCTATTGATAATAATGAGGATAATAATGTTGTTGTGTTTTGCAATGGTAGTGGTGAGAAGAAATTGCTCGGGCATGTGGAGTTGGGGAAGAAATATAAGTTGATTGATACTAAACGGGGGGCGAAGATTGCGGGAAATAGGGGGTATTTTTTAACTGGTATGGGAGTCAGGTTAAATATGGCGTTAATGATGTATGCCATGGATTTTTTAAGCGATAGGGGGTACACGGGGATGTCTGTGCCGCATTTTATGAACGGGAGTGTTGCTGAGAAGTTATGTCAGTTGCAAGAGTATGATGAAACTTTATATAAACTAAATACTGCTGAAACTGATCCGAAATATCTTATTGCAACGAGTGAACAACCTTTAACGGGATACTATATGGATCATAAATTTGCCGCCGATGAATTGCCAGTGAAATTAGCTGGATATTCAACATGTTATAGAAAAGAGACTGGCCGAAGTGGTGTCGATACGCTTGGTATTTTCCGAGTTCATCAATTCGAAAAAGTCGAGCAGCTATGTATCACCGATGAAAAAGGCAGTTGGTCGATGATGGAAGATATGATATCAATTTCGAAAGAATTTTATGATACATTAGGGATTAAATACAGAGTCATAAATATCGTTTCGGGCGCTTTAAATAACGCCGCCGCAAAGAAATACGATTTGGAAGGTTATTTTGCTTCCACAGGGAACTACAGAGAGTTAGTTTCGTGCTCAAATTGTACCGATTATTTCTCAAGGAAACTAAACATAAAAGATAAACACGGGAACTTCGTTCATATACTCAACTCAACCTTATGCGCGAACACAAGAACCATCTGCTGCCTGCTCGAACAACATCAAACAGCCGAGGGAATACTAATACCAGAAGTACTCAGAAAATACATACACGGATACACAGACATTTACATCCGCTAAAATTCTTTGATAATCATATTAACTTTATGACCCGCTATTGTCATCTGACTTTTCTCAAAATCTAAATTCGTTTTATAAAACATCATAAATGGGAACCCAATTAGGACATCTAAATTCTCTTTCGAGTCTAAAATATAAAAATTTGCCGCACATAAAACTTCGCCAAATTTAATTTCTATATACGGTATCTGGCCACACACATCACCGATTCCAATCCCATGCATTTTTCCAGTCGCACGCGTATCCATGAACGATTCGATACCTAATTTTTTAACTAATTCTATTGACATAACATTTACTTGGGCGCCTGTGTCGATAATCAAAGTAACATCTTTTTCAGCTATCTTGGCGTTAACGTTAATTTGACATTTGCTTTTCAACATAGGATAAATATTTTCATCAGCCATCTCCCATAAATGAGTCACAAATAGCAATTTTTCTTCAGGGATCTGAAATGATAGCTGGATCGCTTCAGCTAATTCTTTATCATCCTCATCACTCATTTTCAATCCATACTAATCTATCCACATAGAATTAACGGCTTTTATTTCAATTTTTCACATTAAGAATTCTTATCATTTTGCCTGATTCAACGTCAGAATTTTCATTGAGTTCTTTCAAAATAATGCTATCATCGGTGGGTTCTTGGATGAGTGTCATTAATTTATTGGGGTAGTTGATTTCAATTGAATGAGGTTCGTTGATTGTTAATCGAACCATGGAGCCATCGCAGTTGGACGAGATTTCTATTAATTGGTCTGCGATTTGGAGAGTTATTTTTATTATTTCTGAGTTGTTGGTTTCGGATGTTAGGGAGAATATGGTGTGTTGGTCGGTTTTTAATTTGAAATCGTCGGTGAGGGGGAGAGTGGTGATGGTGGTGGAGGTGATGTCGGAGGTGAATGCGGTGGAGACTGTGTCGGGGTCTAGGATTGTGAGGGGATCTATATTTCGGAAGATGAATGAATGATTTTTTGTTGAGTCGATGAGTAATAGATTTAGGAAAATTGTGCGGGGGAATTCTTTGCTAGAGTAGATTTCGATCATGAGTGTGTAATTGAGGAGGGGAATATTTTGTTGTAAATTTTGTGATAATGATTCTATGATTGCGGTTGGTTCTTTTATGTTGAAATTATTTTTGAGTAGGAGAGTCATCATTGAGTTAGTTTCCGGTGGTTCTGCCGGTTCTGGTTGATCGAGGGGTTCGAGTTTCATATGGGGTTCTGGTTCTATTTCTCTAGGGGGTAATGGTTCGATTTCGGGGGAAATTGGTTTATGGATTGGTGGTGGTTGTTTTGGTGCTTGTTTTGGTGCTGGTCTGGGCGCTGCATTGTATGAGAACAATGATTCTATCGATGGGGGCGCAGGTTGATTATTTGTAAATACAATTTGACTCTTGGGTTGGTTCATTAACATTTGATTCATCCATTCATGAGGGGAATTATTTTCTTTCGGCATAACATTGAGGCCATAGGGTGGTGCTTTGCTCTCCGGTTGTTTAGGTTGGTTGAGATATTTATCATTTCCTCCAAGAACAAAAAACTGTTCAATTGCCGTTGATGGGGCAAAAGCTTCTTCTGAATTTCTAGATTTGGGAGGGGGAATTTGTAACTTCCGTGAATTCGATGGGTCATCCTGTATTGACTTCCATTGTTCCGTAATCATATTAAAATAATTTCTGGGTTCAGAATTTTGTATACCCTCTTTGCTTGATGCTATATAATTTTTCGTTTTGCTTGACGAAGGTTTTTTAGCTTTGGGATGTTCGGATTCGCCAGCATTTATAACATTACGGAATAATAAATAGTGAATATATCCAGATACGCATTTCATACCAAATCTTTTTTTGTGCTGCATAATAATAAATTAGTTATATATTATTTTTTGCGGAAAAATTGATTTTAATAGGTCGTGGAGGGTTATGTTTAGAGATAGGGTTGATTTTCAGAAATTATGAGCCGGGAGTTATTGAGTAGTACGAGCGCGGATATTGAGGAGGGGACGTTTCAATTGTTGACGCAGGAGCCGAATAAATGGATTTCAGTTGTTAGGTTGTATAATTTATTGTCAAATGATCATCCTGGGGTGAGTATTAGTAAGAAGGAATTTTTGTTGAAGTGTGAGCTTTTGAATACAAGGTTTAAGAATGTGAGGAAGAGGACGAGGAATGGGGTTTGTAATTTGGCTTTTGTCGTTGATGATAGTTCGTTGGTTGATGGGGTTGGTGGTGGAGAAGATGGGGAGAAGATTTTTAAGGCGTTAGATAAATGTGAGGTGATTGAGTATATGATTAGTAATAAGGAGTATTGTAGTAATTTGTCGTTGAATGAGTTTTTTGATGGGGTTGATACGGTTGTTCATATTTTGTTTAGGAATGGGCGGGTGGATTTGGTGGAGAGATTGTTGGAGACGTTTGATGTTGATTTGGGGGTTAAGAATTCGGAGGGGAAAACGTTATTGGATGTGGTGAATTATGGTGAGGGCGGGAATGCTGGGAAGTTGATTAGGTTGGTGTATGAGTCTCAAATGAATGCGTTGAAGTTGAAGCATTCGGGAGAGTTGGTTGTGGTTAAGCAGAGGAATACGGCGTTGTTGGAGATTAATAAGAAACTTGAGAGTGAGAATCTGATGTTGAAGAGGAAATTAGGTGGGAGTGATTTGTTTGTATGGAGTGTGGTTGTTTTGGGGTGTGCGTTGTGTGTTTGGTATGGCTTAGCATAAAAAATTGAATTTTGTTTATTTTAGGGATAGGTTGTAGGTTGTTTTCGTGTGTATTATTGTGGAGGGATGATAAAGCATAGGTTGACGAAGGATGTTAAGCCGAGTAATTATGAGTTGAATATTGTGCCGGATTTGATGAGATTTACGTTTCAGGGGACATGTAGGATTAGTTTTGATGCGGGGGTGTGGGTGGAGAGGATTGTGTTGCATAGTAAGCATTTGAGTATTGGGAGTGTGTTGTTGAATGATGATCGGAAGTGTGAGGTGGTTATGGATGTGGAGAATGAGTTGATGAGTGTTGAGACGGGGGGGTATTTTGGGAAGGGTGTGTTGTTGATTAGTTATGCGGGAGTTTTGAATGGGAATATGGAGGGGTTTTATAGGTCGAGTTATAAGGTGGGGGAGATAGTGAGATATATGGGGGTGACGCAGTTTGAGGCGGCTGATGCGAGGCAAGCTTTTCCGTGCTTTGATGAGCCGAATTTTAAGGCGACTTTTGATTTGAGGATTACGGGTGTGGGGGAGTATAATGGGAGAATGTGCTTGAGTAATATGGAGGTGGTGAAGAGGGAGGGGGATTCCGTGTGGTTTGGGACTTCGCCGGTCATGTCGACGTATTTGCTTGCGTGGGTGATCGGGGATTTGGAATTTTTGGAGAGGGAGATGGATGGGGTGGTGATTAGGGCTTATTGTACTCCCGGGAAGAAGGAGAAGTTGTTGTTTGCGATTAATGTTGCTGCGAGGGCTTTGAAATGGTTTTTAGAGTGGTTTGAGATTGGGTATCCGTTGAAGAAGCTTGATTTGTTAGCGGTGCCTGATTTTAGTGCGGGTGCGATGGAAAATTGGGGGTTGATAACGTTTAGGGAGTCGTTGCTGTTTGCGGATGAGGATACGGAGATCAGTGAGAGGCAAGATATTGTGAACACTATTTGTCATGAGATAGCTCATCAATGGTTTGGGAATTTAGTTACGATGGAATGGTGGACATATCTTTGGTTGAATGAATCTATGGCGACGTATTTTGGTTGGTGGGTGACAGATGTGTTGTTTCCGGAGTATAAGATTTGGGATAAATTTATGGATAATGAATGTGCTACAGCGTTAGAGTTGGATAGTTTGGAAGCGAGCCATCCGATTGAGGTTGTTGTTGAGAGGAGTAGTGATATTCAACAAATATTTGATGCGATATCTTATTCGAAAGGGTCTTGTTTGGTTAGGGCGTTGGTTTGTCATTTGGGGGAGAAGAAATTTAGGGAGGGGATGAGGAGGTATTTGAGTAAGCATAAGTATGGGAATACGGTGTCCGGGGATTTGTGGGATGCTTTTGGTGAAGGGGTGGGGGAGTTAATGAGATGTTGGACAGAGCAGACAGGGTATCCTGTGGTGAGTGTGATGAGGAGTGGGGGTGAGATTGTGTTTGAGCAGATGAGATTTTTAAAGTCGGGGAGAGCTGGGGGTGATAGTTTGTGGAAGATTCCTATTGAAATGGAAGGGGGTGTTCGAGTGATGCTGGATGAGAGGGTTAAGAGGGTTGTGGTGAGTGGGGAGGGAGCGGAGATCTTGATTAATCCGAATAGGGTTGGATTTTTTAGGGTGAAATATGAGGGGAAGCTTGATTTTGATTTTGGTAAGATGTCGGTGCAGAATAAGATTCAGTTGATATCGGATTGTTCGACGTTGTGTTTGGCGGGGTATCAGGAATTTCAGAGGTTATTTGATTTGTTTGGGAGTTTTGATTTGAGGAAGGAGAGGAGTTATTCGGTTTGGAATAATGTTGTGGGGGTGTTGGAGTTGGTTTGGGGGCATTTGGGTGGGTATCCGGAGTTGCAAGAGGCGTTTATGAAGAATGTGATGATGTATGTTTATTTGCCTTTGGAGGTGTTGGGGGGTGAATTGGGTTGGGATGTGAAAGCAAGTGGGGAGTCGGTGAATGATGTGGAATTGCGTGGGTTGGTGTTAGGGACATTGAGTAGTCATGATAATAGGAGCGTTGTGAGTGAGGGGTTGGAGAGGTTTAGGAATGGGAGTTGGTTGAGAGGTGGGAATAAATTAGTGGTGTTGAGTATTGTTGGGAAACATGGAGGGGAGGCTGATTATGATAAGATTATGGAGTTGTTGAATGCGGGGGATAATGCGCAAATGATGGATATTATTTTGGTTGCGTTGGCGGAGGCGCGTGATAAGAAGTTGATGCAGAGGAGTTTGGATTTGGTATTGAGTGATAAGATAAGGGAGCAGGATTTGTGGTATTATATTAAATATTTGTCGTTGAATCGATCGTGTTGTGATTTGATTTGGGATTTGGTGACGAAGAATTGGGAGAAGTTTTTGAGTAAGTATCCGGCAGGGAGTTCGGCGTTGATATATTTGGTGAAGACGATGGCTGCGGGGTTTATGAGTAAGGAACAGTTGGAGGTGTATGTTAGATTTTTTAAGGTGAGGCCGGAGGGGACGTCGATTTCGATTGATCAGACTATTGAGAAAATAACGAATAAGATTATGATTACGGAACGTATTGTGAATGATCCTGTTTTTGTCAGTTTGGCGAAGAAGGGGGTTGTGGGGAGGAGTGATTAGATAAAATTGATTTTTTTATGGAATATATGTTTTGGTATATATTAGGGTGGGGAGTATTATTGATGAGCCGGTTGTTTACTTTGTTGGATGGTGGTAATGTGGATTATGTTGTGAATGCGGTGATGAGTAAAGATATTGGGGGGGTGAGAGGGTGTAATTCTGTGTTTTTGTGTAAGGTGAGAGATTCGCAGGGTAATAATTTGTTGCACTTGGCGGTATTGAATGATGATGTTCGGATGGCGAAACATTTGTTGGACTGTGGGGTTGATAAGAATTGTCTGAATGGATTTGGTAAGAGTGCGTATGAGTATGCTGTGAGAGGGCAGAGTAAGGAAATGATTGCTGCGTTTTTTGATAAGGAGGCGAATTCCAGGGTTGTTGAAATAACGGATAAGCATCATAAGTTGACGTTGGAATTTACAGAGGTGACAAGGGGGATGAAGACGGAGATAGGTATATTGAAGGTTAATAATAAGAGATTGTTTGATGATAATGAGGTGTTGAAGAGGGAGAATGGGGAGTTAGTGGGTGCTAATAAAAAATTGAAAATGTCTAATGATGCATTGACTAAGGCAATGAGGAGATAGTTTGTTTATAAAAAAATTGAAAATGTGAAGAGATTGAAGGATCCTTAACATTTGGAGTTGTGGTACATTTGATATTCAATTGAAATGGCTTCTGGTTCGACTCCGTTTGCTGGTCTTGGGCATTTGCATCCGCCTGTGGCTACGCCGGTGGGTGATCTTCGGCGGGAAATTGGTGCGTATTTGGAAGGTGAGACCGGTGGGATTGGTACGGCTCGTGCGGCTGCTCCTCACCCTGTTCATTCAGGTCGGGAGTACACATCCGCTTTTCATCCGGCTGCCGCTGTTGCTGTTCGTCCAGATGCTGCAGTTGCTGCTGCTCGCGCGATCGCTGAGTGGAAGGCGATGTATGGGGATGATGTAGATGCTTTCAAGATTGCTCTTGGCGGTCCGGCTGTTGATCGCAAACGTGCATTTGGAGTGCCAGCACGATCAGCAGGACCACGTGTTTTGCACCGTGCTGTTCGTCGTACTGCTCCGGCTAAGACTGCTGCTAAGACTGCTGCTACCGGTGCTGTTCGGCCTCATTGGGACTCTACTCCGGTTGCTCCGGGTGTTCCGGCTGTTCCGGCTGCTGCTCGGCGTGGTCGCTCGGTCGCTGTAGCCACAAGTACTAGTGCTGATTTTGATGAGGCGTGTGAGATTGCTGAGATTGCTGATGGTGAACGCAAATATGCTCATGGATCGGGTTTTACGACACCGCCCACGCGACCAGCTCCGACATCACCGCCGCCGCATGAGCTAAAGGCTCGTGGGCCGCCGCCGGCTCGACATGAGGAACTTTCTCCGCGAGGATCGATTTCTTCGCCAACAGGAGCAACGGCTGCACCAAGCGCTCCAACAGTGCCCAAATACCCCGTGTTGGGCGGAATGGACCGCAAAGAGATCGCCGAGTACTACAAAGCGATCGCTCCTAAGCCACAACCAGTTCCGGTGGATGAGACCCAAACCGAAATCGAAACCAAGATTAACGATTCAATTCGCCACATCCAGCGCGCGGGCTACGTCCCGGTAATTTTGGTGATCGGTTCAGACCCTGAGGAAAAGTGTCTTCTCGAAACACGATTCCCAAGCACGCGTGTATTCCCTGTGCACAAGGATTCAACTACCCACATCTGCCGCGCGGACTTTGACAGCTCACATGCTCGCGATGACTTGTTCACCCGCCTCACGAACGCATCCTACCAGGTCGCGGCAATCAGCTTTGGCGGCTCTTCGTTCAAATTGATGACCCGCATTGACGATATGTTCCGCGATATCGAAAAGAACCTTGCATCCAAAGGTGTCTACATCGGCCCAATGCAAATCTTTCGCGGAGGCTGCATTGTTACTGACAACTCAGAACCCACAATTAGCTTGCTCAACCAGGTTTCGATTCCGAGGAATTTCAGTGCCGAAAAACAAACCAAACTCATGACCGATACCCGCGACGGCATCTTCACCGCTCTCAAATCCATCTTCGCCCGAGCAGACATGTACATACGCAAGCCCTACCCATTCTTCGAAAACCTCGAGGGCATCCCCTTCAAGATCACATACTTCGTTGCCCAAAAGGCATAATCACTGTTACTTTATTTCACCGCGTCACAAAAAATTGAATAACTAAATTGCAAACAAGCTCATATACAATATAATGTAGTATTACGCAAGACTACATTATGTTGACAACTGCTTATGATTTTCTTTTGTGGGTTTTAGGGTTACCGTTCGTAAACCATACAAGTCATAAGATTAGTAAAAGATTTAGCAGCAGGTCTGAAACCCCTGTTGAAGAGCTCGCCTCGCCTCCAATGAGTCATTATGTTTCCCGTTTGTCCGATGATGGTCTCGATAGCTCTGAAAATCACGGCATACCATTCGACAACATGTCAATCGAAAGTAAATCCGACTCAATACCTGAACTACATCTCCCCCCACCTGCTATCTCCCTCAACCAATCCTTGCTAACCCCACGCACCGGCTGCAAACTAAAATATTTCAAAACAGCATTCTACTACATCTTAAACGTCCTATACATCTGCTTCATTCTCGCAACCATATGCTGGAAGCCGGTATACAAATTCATGACTATCTCCAAATACCCCCATTGGATGGCCAACGCATTCATGTACATCATCCCAATCCAATATTTCGTAGAATTAAACTACTTTCGAACATCACATTTCTATAAAACTCTATCAACAAATCCTGCCTACACAAATGTTGTAAACTATTACTCCCTTATCGTTCTCCTCGCATCATTGTGCGCCTCATTAGTCTCAGTCTTCCTATACATCTTCACAGATTACATAGATATGTATGAACAAATAAAACAAAACGCCAGCACAAATAAACTAATCTTATTTGGCTTCATATGTGCTTTCGAACATTTCTACTCCTACTGTATATTCTTTTGTTGCATATTTACTTTCTCAACAGTATTCACAGTCCACAATATCGCCATAAATAAATTTGCCGAGTTCGTTGGCGGAATGAAATATGATAGTACAAGTGTAAACTTCATCCATGAAAAATACATGAGTCACAAAGAAGCGTACGAAAAATCCGTTGATCACCTCAACACCATGTTTGCGACCACAACGCTTTTGGGCGCATTAGCATCATTTGGAGTCTTTGTTCATATTCCCATGGGCCTATTTGTTATGGACATTTTTGATATACTGTATATCATTCTGTATATCATAGGGGAAATCGTATATTTCTACAGTATTAATCGAGTCAGGAAATCAATCACTCATATTCAAACGACTATCTTTTCGGGGAATTTCATTAAAAGATATTTGTCCAGGCAACCATTTCAGGAAAGTAGTTTGGATATTCATCCGTCCATGAAGTCGCTAAAAGATATGGATGCCGAGAGTGATATTGGTAGTATTAGTTATTCGATAAATAGGATGAGTAAGCATGTTGCCTGTATATCGACGAATATTTCGGATACGATGACGTCGACTGATTGGTTGATTATGTCGAAGTTGATGGATATTCCTTGGAAGAATTTTACGTTGGTAGGGTTTCAGGTTGAGAATATAGGATTCATTAATCGTATCGGGGCGGTTATATTTGGTCTGTTGATGGCGTCGGGATTTTTGAGTATGATGGATTTACATTTGGGGAGTAAGTAGTAAAAATTGAATTTACGTTGGTTTGTTGGGAGGTGTAGATAGTGGGTTGGGTGAGTTTCGAATGATGGCGAAATATAGTGCGGTTGGTATGGTTGATGATTTGGAACCTGTGCCGCCGTCGGGGCCTCCGCCGATGGTTAAACGAGATGTTATTTTTTCTGTGGTGTTTAAATTAGCATCGAGTAATGCGATATTTTGTGGCGTTTTTTGTTCAGATGCGCAAGCAGAAGTCTTCATCGCTTGTAAGAAGAAGGAAGGTGGTACTGATTTTTATTGGATTAAACATTGTTGTTTGAATTCTGAATTTAGATTTTAATTTGTTTTATTATTATAATGAGTGACGATATGAAGTGCGTTGTTGTTGCGTTGGTTATAGTTATTGTTGCGGTTGGGTTATTTAGGCTTTGTGATAGAAAAGTTGAAAAATTTAGGGGTAGGAGGGGATTATATTGAAGTAGATGTATTGGTAGGATGGGGACTAAGAATGCGGTTAAGCAGTTGTTGCGTGATTTGAAGCAATTGGAGCAGGAGCCGTTGATTGGAGCGAATGCGAGGCCGATGGATAATGATATGTTAAAGTGGTATGCGATAGTTGTTGGGTCTGAGGGGACGCCGTATGCGAATGTGCCGATTAGGTTTGTGTTAGAATTTAGTGAGAGTTATCCTGATGCGGCGCCGAAGGCTTTTTTCGATACGTATGTGAGGTATGTTGGGGGTGCTTCGTATGAAGTTGAGGGTAGGATGGCTGTGTGCTTGAATATTTTTGGTAACTTTGGGCATGTTCATACTGAGTGGAAGAATATGAGCGAGGGTTGGTCGCCATCGTATACAGTTTCTACGATTTTGGTAGCTATGCAGGGGTTAATGATGAGCGAAATGTTATCGACATCGCCGACCGATATTGCAGCGTCGATAAATTCAGCTAAAAATTTTAAGTGCAGTGCGACGAAACATGATGGGTCTGATATGAAGAAATGGTTTCCGTCCGTTTTGCTTACGCAAGAAGATGTGTTGGCGTATAATGTAGAACATAAGATCGTTATTTCAGATCGGAAGTTTAATGTGTTGAGGGATCATTATATTTGTTACGTTAAAAAGACTTGTTTGAATGATAATATTGTTTTAGGGTATGGGGTTAATATTGAGAATGCGAAGGTGGGTATGTTATCGTCGCCGTGTGAATATTTATCTTTGGAGGCTTTTGGGGATGGGATTAGGAGGAGTTCGACGAATAGGCCGTTTGGGTATTGGTTGCCGATTTTGGTTGAGAGTAAGCAATGGGGTGGGGGGGTGAGTAAATTATTTTTTGATAGTGTGGTGGAAATTGGGAAGGGAATTGGATATGGGGTTAAGGGTGATTTTTGTGAGACGGCTGTTAAGGTATGTACGAGTATTATGAATGGTTTGGTGGTGGAGATCATGAATAATAAGAATAATTTGAGTGCGAATGATAAGTTTATTGATGGGTATTTCGCGATTTATCGGTTGTTGGTGGCGTTGTCGTTGGAGAAGCCCGGGGTGGTTGCGTTTGTTGAGAAGGAGTTGGAGCGTTTTGTGGGTTCGAGTGAGAGGAGGACGAAGATGTTTGTGGCGAATTTAGGGGAGTTGTTGATATATTTGACTGTGTCGAGGAGGTATACGTGGCATAATATTAAGCAGTTTTTTTTGGAAGAGTGTGATGCTAGGAATGTATTTTGGTATGCGGTTGGGACGGGGAGAAATCCCGCGGTGTATCCGGAGTTGGTGGATGTTAGGGTCATTGGGGGGAGGGCGAAGAAAGTGTTTGATGCGACTGAGATTAGTAGGAATTTGGTGATGTTCCAGGTTAGGTTTAGTGAGGTTGCCCGAATGTTGACATTTGATGTGATGGATTCGAATTTTGGGCTTGCGCCGGAGAAATTGAGGGCAGATGTTCGGGGTACGTATGGGGAAGTGGTGAAAGTGGGGAATTGGGGTGGATATATGAAGTGGTTGTCGTTGCCGGAAGTTACTGATGATATTCGTTCGCAGCAGTTAGTTGATGCGGTTGTGAGGTCGGAAAAGAATGGATATCATAAGGTTGTGAAAAGTAAGGGGGCGACAAAAAAATATTATTAGGGGGAATTTATAATGTTGTGTTATATATATAATGAAGATGAGATCGTTTACGTTGGATGAGGTGAAGGTGCATAATGGAGAGAAGGATTGTTGGATTGTTATTAGGGATTTTGTTTATGATGTGACGGAGTTTTTGGAGTTACATCCTGGGGGGAAGGAGGTTCTTTTGAAGTGTGGGGGGACTGATTGTACGGGGGAGTTTGAGGAGATTATGCATAGTGATGCGGCTGAAAAATTGATGGAGAAATATCTTGTGGGGCGGTATAGTAGGTTGGTTGTGAAGGAGGTAGAGGAGGATTGAATGGATTTTCTGAAGGGTGGTGATATTTGGTGTATTTGCTTGGAGGATAATAAGGAGCGTTATGCGAGTTCGCTTGAAGAATTTAAGAAGATCGGATTGAAGAGTGTTAAGTATTTTAGGCCTAAGAGAGATGTACGTGGGGGGAGGATTGGGTGTTGGACGTCGCACGTTGAGTGTATGAAGAAATCTTATGAGTCTGAGAAGAAGGCACCGTATGTTGTAATTTTTGAGGATGATATTAAGTTTGTGGATGATTGGAGGGGGGGTGCGAAAGCTATTGGGGAATTTTTGGTTGAGGAGCCGAAGTGGGATATTGTTCGTTTGGGTGGGTTGGTTTCGTCGTTTCATGAGGAGTCGATGAGTTCGGGGTTGATTTGGAAGGGGAAGTGTTATAATAACCATGCGTTGATAGTTAGCTTGGATTTTATTAAGAATATTTTGGGTGAGTGGTTGACGACACATCCGGAAGAATCGCATTTGCAGATAGATGGGTATTATCGGAGTTTGAAGGATGTTAATGATTATATTTTGGTGGAGAACATTTGTTATCAAAAGAATGATTTAGGGAGTGATAATAAATGGTTTAAGAATGGTTTGTATCAGAATGTCGTTCAGAACAAATATTGTTATGAATTTTTTCAACGTATGTCGAATAGGGTTGCGTTTGGTTTGAGGTGTTTGCCGGTGAGGGTTCAAGAGTGTGCGAATATTATTCCGTGTTTGTTTACCTTGGGGAATTTGTTTATGAAAAATTGAAATAGTTAGGGAATGGTGGGTTAAACTTCATAGTGGTTTGGAGTAGAGTCGGCGAAATGTTGGGGAAGGTGGTGTTGTGTACTTTTTTGGTGTTGGCACTTTGGCAGCATACGGCGGTTAAATTTGAAATGGCAGTGCAGCCGTTGAAAATGATTGATAAAGGGGCGGAGGGGGTTAAGTTACATGCTTTGAATTTAGGGAAGTGGGTATTTGGTATTAGTGGATTTTATGCTTCGCCGACAGGGCAGAATATTATTGGGGCGATAGATAAGGGGGTGAGAGATGTGTGGACGACAATGATGGATACGTTGGGTAGTCTTTTTAAATTGATTATTGTAGGGCCGTTTTCTGCGTTGCAAGCCTATGGGGAATTAGCGCGAGGAAATAAATCTGGTGAATTATATTTCATGGGATCGGTTACAATTGGAATATTGGCGGCCGTTTTGATTGCTGGTTTGTTTAAATTTTGTAAAAAAAAATTGATTTATTAAGAACATGATAGGTATATATATATTTTGGGGATAGTACTTTGAGCGGAGCAATATGTCTGCGATGGCGGGGAAGGATTCGAAAGTTGTTTTGGTTCAGAAGAAAGTGGATGAGGTAAAAGTTGTTATTGATCAGAATATTCAGGAGACTATTAAACGAGGGGAGAATATTCATGATATGGAAGCGAATTCTGTTATTTTGGAGGAACATAGTAAAAAATTCGAGAAAGGTGCAACGAAGCTTTCTCGAATGATGTGGTGGCGTAATTGTGGGGCTGGGACAGCGATTGTTGCCGTAATTCTTGGGGCGACTGCGTTGTTTATACTTGTTATTGTTTATGCGAATAAATAAAATAGTTTATGGGGAGAGGGCATCGTATTGGATGAGTGTGAGTTGGTCGGGGGTGTATGTGTTCGTGAAAGATGTGAGATTTTTGTGGGATGAATCAATTACGCAGATTGTGCGGTCGGACAGGTCGGGAATTTCTTTTTTTACGAAGGGGCCTCGTGGAGTACGATCGGTTGACCAAACAAGTGGAGCAATGATGCCAAATGCTTTTAGTTTTTTGCGTGTGTCTTCTTCAAATTCTTTACCGCGGGAAGTGATGAAGATGACCAGGGCGCCCTTTATGCGAAGGGTTTCGAGAGTTTTTAAATTATCTGGTTCACATTGTGTGTAAGTAGTTTTACCAACTGTATTGGTTGGACCGCGTAGCTTACAGTCTTTTTTTCCGGGCATTTCCGTGATAAGAGTGCCGAGAGTCTTGGTATCCATGATTACACAATCATCGATAGCAATGATACATATTACTTTGGCAAAGGTGCGGGCGTTAAATTCATGTTCGGGTAGGCCTAATGTTTTAACTTCGTCGAAACGGCGGAGAATAACGTCAACGATTTGATCAAACTTAGTTATTTCGTGAATGGTAGTAGGGGTTCGTTCGGGTGCCGCCTTGTTTTCTGGAATGGGGAGAGACGGATCGAGATCACCTTTTAACTCGCATGACCAGAATCCTCGATTAATATCAACTTTTGAGGCCGCTGCAGCCATGTTCAAGTTCTGTAGGAGATAAAGGTTATCACTAAGTTAAATATTATGGATCCTTCAATGAATTAGATTTTCAATTATTAGTAGAATGTGAATAAAAGAATTGTTGTTTATGCAGTCTCTTCCGGGGACTGCTCAAACGTTTCGTATTGCAAGTGGGTGACGCGGTCCGCGGGGAAGGCATCAGGTCCAACGTAGGAGCCCAGAAAGACAGGGCCATCCATGTCATCAACCGCAACAATCTCGCCACCATCAAGGCCACTTCCTTTGCCCTCAGCAAGACGAGCGAGTTCCTTCCTCACAAATGGGCCCTTCGGAGTCTTACTCGTGCACCAAACTACCGGATCCGGGTAACCCAATGCTTTGATTTCTGCGACTGTTTCCTCATGCTCAGATGCACGACGCGAGGTAACAAAAATGATGCGTGCACCCTTCAGACGAAGGGACTTCAATACTGTAAGACACTCAGCATCACACAGGCGAAGGGATTTGTCGTTGACCTCAACAATCGGACCACGCGACCTGGAATCCTTTCCCCCAGGCAAATTCGGTTCGAAAGCCGCGATAGTTCCGTCGTGCATGGCGAAACAGTCATCGTGATCCAAGCAGATGGTGATCTTCCCAAACACCAGTTTAACAAATTCTTCCTCTGACAGATTCAGACTTACCCGCAGCGATTCGTGTTTGCGGCGAATGTGAGCCTCAATTTGAGAAAACTTTTGGATTCGATGAATCACAACCTTTTCCTCAGCGCGCGCAACCGTTGGTGCAACCGCAGCCGGAACCACAGCAGCCGCGTGGGTCCAAAATCCCTCATCAACTTTTGAAGCACCAGACATGTTTTTCTTCAAGCTTAACAGCAGAAGCAAAGTACCAAGTCCAAAATATATAGAGCCCTTCAATGACTCCGTATTTCAATTTTTTTCTATTTAATCTTCACAGTATCACTATCTTCGATATTCCTCACTCTTATCAAATCCCTCCCCAAAATGACTGACTTTATTTCCCCCTTATCATTCTCTTCCAACACCACCACATCCACCGGCTTAGCTATCGGAAACGTACCCTTCATCAAACGCTTAATCACATCCCGCTTTATCACATACGCAAAGGTCGCATACCCCATCAACGACGGATAATAAATATTCTTAACAATCTCCTTCCCATGATCACAATCCCGATCATTAAACCACCTCCTATTACACCTCCTACCCAAACATATATAATCCCACCGAACCCCTTCCAAATCACTCAACAATCTATTAAACTTCCCCCTAAAATTATCATCCAACACAACATCATCTTCTAACACTATACCATACTCTTTCCCGGTCCTCCATATAAGCTCCCAACATCTCAAGTGCGAAAAATAACATCCAATCTCCCCCTTCCTTAATTTCCTATACCCCGTCTCATCATCTATCAACCCATGACGAATCAACTCCCCCCTATCCAAACTATTCCCGTCAATACCATTCACAACTTCCGCACTAATATTATGCTTCCTCATCTCCCTAACAGCAAGCCGCTTCCGTTCCCTCCTCGCCTTCAAATTAATTATAAAAATGGGTACCTCACTTAAATAATCATCCACTGCCTCCCCCCCCATATATTCAAACTTATTACCCCCTCCTACTAAATATATCGTGACACATACAATCACTAAAATAACAATATATATGTTCTCCATTATATTATATCGATCATAAATTTTTAAAAAATTGATTAAAATTCGACTAGCATTCGTCAGTCGGCATATGAATTATTGTATGCAGGCCATTAAACGTCGTTATAAGTTCGATCTAGATACCCCTCCAGATGAACGGTGGAAGGATGTATTTTCGGATTTCAAAAAGAAATTACCCGAAATTAAAGATATGATTGAGTCAATGATTCCTAATTGGATTGGAATATGTGCGAAGTTAGTCATCGATAAAAAAAATGCATTGTATTATGATGAATTGCTATATATTGCGAAAATGTTGAATGTTGGGATTGAGAAATTAGTTTTGATGCAATTGTTATATGAAGCGAGTACTGCTTGTACGTCAATTGTCACTAATGTTGGTCATGAAAGAGTTTTGTTTCGAACCATGGATTGGGATATGCCTTTGCTGAAATCTTTAACGATTGAATTGGAATATATTTCTGGGGGGAAGACATTATTTGTGGCGCCTGTGTGGGTAGGATCCGTTGGCATTTTCACTTTGAATATTCCCGGAAAATATTCGATGGCTTTAAATTACCGTAGAACAAAGAATGTCGGTTCGTGGGATCTTTTGGAGAATGTATATAGAGCTTTCAATATGTCTTGGCCGATTAGTTATTTGTTGCGACATATTGCGGAATCCAAAATGGATTATGCGGATGCTGTGAAGGCTTTGGAATCATCGCAGTTAATAGCACCATGTTATATAACGATATGCAGCCCAGATTATGCAGCAGTAATTACCCGCGATGTAAAAACATTCACAACGCGAAAATGCACTGAATATTTAATCCAAACTAATCGTGATTATATTTCTAACGAGTCGAAAGATAACATTATGATGAGCATCGAACGTTACGAACACGCGGAAAAACAAATTTTGAAAAATAAAAATAATTTCTCTTCGGAAGCCGAATTGGTAAAAACAATGATGACGCATCCTATTTACCAACCGTGCACGGTTTATTTTTCATTAATGAGTTCCACAAATATTATTACTTTTGTTTGTGAAAAAAGTTGAAATTTTAATTGATAGAATTCTGATCATTTCGTGTTAAAAAGTTTATTATAAAATATGGCTCAATTGTGTGAAGAAGCTGAGGCTTACGTTATTGCGAATAACGTGAATCTTGATGATGCTGCGAGGAATAAATTGGCAACGTATGATGACCATAAGCAGATGCAATGGTTGGTAAATCCCATGATGATGTACTGTATTGAACAAACGATGTGGCAAATGCAGCAAGAACGGGGATCCGCGTCAGTCGCAAATGAAACACCCGATGAACCAGAAAATACAACAGAAGAAATCGAACCCGAACCAGATCCCGATGAAGAACCCGTTCTGTTTGATCTGTTTGGTTAGCTCTGCACCATCGTAACGCTTGAAAACAAGTTAATGATATCTAAAAATAATCCTAACGATTGCGACGGATAGTCAACGCACTCCTTATTTCCATTTATACCGCCACAAAGGTCTGCCGCGATGGCTCCATTTTTGTACACCCCTTTCGTATCATACAAGACAAACCCCGAAAAAATCACAATAGCAATAATCGCATAGATCTTATATCTCCCCGATGTCCCCGGATCAAAAAATATGATATCCAACAACTCAAATACAATCAACGCTAACAACGCAAAAGACAAATACATCCCCCACGAATCAAAATAATTATCGGGCACCTTCGAAGCAATAAACGTTAATACCAAAACCAAAACAACAACAGTTATAATCGATTTCCATAACACATCGAATTGCGTAGCCAAATTAAACACCGGCGATAACATAACACCCAATAAAACAACAAAAACTACCCAAAGTATATTCCTCAAAAACGGATGCTTATTCCCCAACGCCCCCAAACCAAACAAAACAATAATCGCCAAAATAAATACCGCGAACATCTTCCCCCCACCAACCACTCCTTGCGTCCACCCATACTTCTCCATCACAATAATCGTCAACGTACAAAGCAATATCGCTAACAAAATATACAAATACGTATTCACCACATACCCATTAACTGTCAACGGTCTCGCAGTACTATACATTATCCCCCCAATAACAGCAACAATACCAATAATGGCACCAATTAATCCATTCATTCTATAATCCAAGCAGATAATTTTTCTAAATGTCCCCTTTAACATGAACTAATATCTGTTTTTGCATCGCATCACCGGGAACATACCAACCATTCTGTGGAACATTCAAGCTATACACTTTCCCCAACTTCTTGTGATAATAATGTAACGACGCATCCTTAAATCTATGCGGAATCTCATCCAAATCAGCGAAATCAACCCCCAAATCCTCTAACGACTTCGCTTTCTCCGATTTCTTAACAATCCCAGGATCCGTCAATATCTCATTGTTCGCAAAAACGTACCTCAACGAATCAACATCCGACTTCTCCCACTTCCCCGTGACCATCGACCACACATAAATCTTCTTCTCCGCCTTATACCAAAAGAACTTCCTGCCAATATACTTCTCCCTATAATTAATCTTAACCGACAACTCAACCAACTCATCAAATCTCAACTTCCCCCTCTCCTCAAGAGATTTCTTAACCTCCTCATTAAAAAATGTTTCCATCACAGCCCCAACCATATTAAATTTATTATTACTACTTGGCTCAAATAAAATATTCTTCCCAAAATCGAATCCGTACAATTGGCTCGATTCGCTTAAAAAATAGATACAGCTATCCTTAACCGTTAAAGGAATGCAACTTTCCACAAATTTATCTATATGTTCCTTGAATGTTTGTTTTAACTTAATAAATTCCGATGACATTTGATAATTTACTTCGTTATATTAAAGTTGCTTGTTTGAACGCGATAGTATTACCTTGCGTATAGCGAAAAATATATAGATGGTATATATATGGATTCAAAATTAAAATTATCAGCTAAGAGTATATTGCATCAGATTATTAGGAATGTTACCGGGGAGCAGAAGCCAGATGATGAAAATATTGATGCTCAAAATTTATCGAAATATAATGAGATAGTTTTAGATGATAGCGATGATTCGTTGGAGCAGATTCTTCAGTTGCTGGGAATTTTGAAGAAGGAAAATAATATGTTGGAGTAGTATATATGGATTTTAGATTAATTGGGTTGTTTATTTTAGTTGTGTTGGTGTGGATATTGCTCGGGGGTGCTCGGAATGGGGGGGCACCGAAATATGATTTTGCTGTTGTTAATCCGGTGAGTGTGTTACCGATAGTGTGATGGTTAAAAAATTGAATAATAAAGGGTATGGTGTTATTGTTTTAGGGTTGAAGTGGTATGTGTGAGAAATGACGACGGCTGAACCTAAGGTGTTATCGGTGGAATATCATGTGGCGAAAGTGCATTCGATTATAGTTCAGATGTTGTGTTATTATTGTGTGGGGGTTGGTGTTAATTTGTGGGCAGAGAGTTTTGCTTTGTCAGTTGTTGGTGTTTTTGTTTCATTTGGATTAATTTTTGCGTTAGCGTTTACGGTTGTTGAAGCGTATAAGAAATTATATACTTCATTGTTTGCTTTTGGGTTTGGGTTAATGACGAGTGTGTTGGTATATGAGGCTTATGTGGTTGATCCGGGGATTATTATTTTGGCGGTTGTGGGGACGAGTTTAATTTTTGTGACGTTTACGGGGGTGGCAAGTTATATTCCGGCTTCGAGTAATGGGATTTTGGGGGGGTTTCTTTTTGTGTCATTGCTGGTTTCAATAGTGGCGTCGGTGGCGTTGCTCTTTTTTCCTGAAACGACAACGGCTAATCTGATTATTACGTGGTTTACGTTAATTATATTTTGTGGGTATATTGCCTATGATACGAAGGAGATGTACATTAGGTTTGGAAACCCAATGGCTAAGCACGATCACTATCATCATGCGATGAACATGTTTTTGAACTTGATTAATGTGTTCACAAAATTGTTAAAATTGTTACAGGAGCAGAAGAAGAAGAAAGATAAAAAGAATTAGATGATAATAGTTTGTTCGGTATATTCTGGTTCGGCGGTGTTCACGGGGGCGGGGTCGTCGATGTGCCTGGGGGTGATGTCGAATTCGAATAATAATTTTTTGTTTATTTTGTGATTTGTTTTTCGTCTAGTTTCGATTGATATTTTGGGGAGTGTTGTTAGGCCCGATGGGTGTAGTAGTGAAGAGCCAAATCCGCTGTAAAGGCTGCTGCTTGAAAGTCCGAGCGAGCTAAAGGTTAAAGGCGTTGGTAATGGGTCAAAATGCTGATAATGTTCAGAGATAGTGACGTATTTTTCGCTATTACCATCTTCCAGTACTTTTTCCAACAGAAGCTTCTCAGCAGCAGCAGTTATATCTGGTAATTTCTTGATAGGTTTCTTTATTTTTTTCCCTTTTACAATAATTGGTTTAATAAGTTGTTTTTTCACAGCTTCTTCACCATTAGGGCTTGCTAATTCGCTATATTCTGGAATTGCAAAATCATCAGTAATGCTGTTCAATTCATCCGTCAGATCCTCAGTTGTATCATAAATTTTTACCGTAAATTTATTCAATGGTAACGTATTATCGAAAACAAAGTTAAAGCTATTATTTTCGTTGTTGTTGTTATGAATGGTCATATTATGTCCTCCTTCCTGGTTGGGATTCGGGGTGAGAACAGTTTTATGCGTCACATGTTCTTCAGCGATTTCACAAATGATATTCTCGGGATATATAATGTTGTCACTATACAAGCATATCGCGTACTTCGCTGTCTGAAAGGGAAACGAAATATCGATGCACATCTTATCTTTATCGTAGTTATAATCTGTTTTTAGCATTGAGATGTATGGCGTGACTGAATATAAGCCGCAAAACCATCCGTTACCGAAGCTTATAGGGTAGCCATCGAAGAGTTTCCTTCCATCGCAATTACAAGGCATATTTACTAATATCATTGGTTTTAAATCTTTTTTTATTGATATATCTTTATCGCCGAATCTTCCGGTATGATAGCATTCTTGGCATATGGTGAAGGGGAAAGATCCGTTGGGTCCATTAATAACCCACCAAACTTTCTTTCCTGCATCGTAATATTTAAACGGGCAATTAACATTTATTTTAGTTGAATAAAGGGCCTCGGCTTCTTCATCAACAAGCTGTACCATCGTTTGTTGAGCTAAGCTTATTTGCGTCATGGTGGATTTATAAGTTGGCTCCGATATGTATAAAGATTAACCACTAAAGTAATAATAAAATCAATTTTTTTTAGCTCATCGCGGGGAATCCACCGGTGTTAATTAGATATGAAATCATATTTGATAGCTCATTTCCTTTCAACAAATTAGCAGGATTGGGAGGAACGAATTTGCATTTGTGGCACGAACAATCGGAGCCGAGGGAGTGAAGTTCTCCGTTTGTTATGGTTCCACGTTTAGCGATTCGTTTGTCAGTAAAAAGGATCCATTCGTTATCTTTGTCTGACCAGCCGCTAAATGATACGTATGCGCTGATTGGGGTGATATCTACTACTGTCGCGACGTACCACATTCCCTGTTTATCCTTGGCGTCTATTAAATCATGGAGCTTTAAATTTTTGCATAAAGCTTCTGTCATCAATTTGTCGTCGTTTGGTGAATTATAGATTGGATCTAAATTACGTTGATGCTGGGTGGCTTTTTTATTCAGGGCAATGCTGCTAAAAATTTTGACAAATTCCAAAGCTAATTCATTCTCGAGGGCCTTGTATTGAGGGCAAGTTGTTAATCTCCCGACTGATTCGGGGAGAAGAATATCTTTTCGTAATTTGTTGAAGCATTCTTTGTATCTTTCGGTGGGTTCAGTCGGGTGATATCCAAACCAACTAACCATCAATGAACATAGGGCGTTTTCTAAATCGTATTTAGAATCTGATTTACCAAATTCGTAGTCGTTACGAGTTAGCAACATTAGTAATGTTTCGTAAAGCATTGTTGGCATATCTTTGGAGGCAATACTAAATATGCCACGCATTAACGTTTTATGCAGTAATTCTTGCAAGTCGGGGTCCAATTTTTGCTCGGTTTTTAATATTTTTAGTATATTGGAGGCGGATATTTTTTTTATAAATTTTTTTAGATGATCAAGTTTGGTGGTATCGTTGGTTGATAATGTGGCGTGGTAATGGTCACAAATGTTATCGATGGAGACTACGTCGGGTAATTTTTTAGCCGGTGTAGCTGGTGCCGGGGGGGTCATTGATTTAATATCATCTTCAAACACACTTTGCGGAAGCGGCTGAAAATCGTCGTCATCAAAATCGATAAAATCAGAGCTAAAATGTTGTTGCTGCGACATATTCAAGAATAATGTTATGAATAGCCATATAACATTATTCCCCTATTTACTTTGAGAATATAATTCAATTTTTTTACGCATGCATCATCATATGATTCGGTGGAAATAAAATTCTGACCAAAATCAACAATAATAGCGATTGCCAGAAATCAATGGCTCCGACGTTGAAGATGTGCGGCATTGTATTGTTCCAGGCGATTTCTAGGATAAAGACAAATATGATAATAAATATTAATATCCAAATTGTCGCGGCGATCGTGTTTGCTGTTGTCCATTTCTTTTGATTATACGGGCGTTGTTTTTCATATGCATATGATGGAGGTTCCATATCGTTTTATAATATTATTATATTATATTAAAAAATTCCTCGCTTAGATAAAAATTGAAAAACGTTGGTTTTAGGTTAATGAATGTGATAAAGGCATACTAGTTATATGCGCGCAGATGGAACAACAGGCTTATCAGAATCGATTTCAGGAGGAATTGAGGGCGAGAAGTAATTCTTTGAAAATATATAAGTTTGTATGTTTCGTGCATTTTGGTATAGTGAGTGCGATTATAGTTATGTTGGGGATGTATTGGGATACGTCGTGTGGTGTTAACGTGCAACAATGGTTAGTTGGGTATGCAATTTTGACGGTTTTGAATAACATGCAATATGTGATTCAGAGGACTGCTAATTCGAATAGATTTATGACTTTTTTCTTAATTTTTGTGAATGTATATTGGTTCATTTCTGGATTAGAAATATATGGGTCGTTGGGAAGTTGTGGGAAATTGGGAACTTTGACAAAGATTTTTGTTTTGTATGAGGTTATTATTAATCTTTTCTTGTTTGCGTTGTATGTACTGATTTGTTGTACGGTTTGTGTTTGTATGGCTGTGAACCATCGGGCTGTGTATCAAATGTTATATCATATGGGGGATCAACGAACGGGATTGTCTCCGGCGGAAATTCAATCGTTGCCGGAGGATCATTATTATGATGGAATTAGTACTCATGTATCTTGCTCGATTTGTCTGGAAGATTATGCTACGGGGGATGTGATAAGGAGATTAAATTGTCCCCATATTTTTCATAAGAATTGCATAGATAATTGGTTGCTGCTGCAAAGAACGTGTCCGATCTGTCGGGCCAATGTTATTGAGGCGCCTGCTGTGTAATTTTATTGTAAGATTTTGATCAAGACATTAAACAATTCTGCGGTGTGGACGGTAGTGTTACTTATTGTTTTTCCGGTGTGTTCTATCTCTTTTGATAGATCATGCAAAATTTTCTTTGTGACACTGTAGCTCTCATTAGATAGTTTCTCAAGTGTAGCTAATTTTGCCTGCATGGGGACAACAAATATACTAATAAGTGGATCCGAAGTAATATAACTAATTTGGGTTTTAATTATTGATATCGTCTCAATATTATATCTTTCCGCTGCGCCTACGGAGGCATGCCTGATGAATCCACCGACAAATTGTGTCAAATCTTTAGCGTTGACACCCGTTTTTATAATGAGATCGCTAATTCCTTCAAGTAACATGCGTAGTTCTTTATTATGAATTTTAATTCTCATTTTTTCGGCGTAGTTTAATGTTTCTGCTATTAATTTGAGGCGTGATTCGAGATTTAGTGATTTTATGATGAAGAAAACATAGGAGCCTTCGGTACATAATATCATAAAATTTTTCCAAATTGAATTTATTTCCGAGAGCGTTTCGTGTGATATTGTAACTTGAGAACGCGGAGTTCGCATTGATACGGGTGTGTATGGTTCGGGAGGTAATGATCGGGGGGTCTGCGCTAATGAATGGCGTGAAATATGTTCGATAATTTCCGTGTTAATCGATGGTGGGGACACTACAGGAACTTCTTCCGGGACGGGTGGTACGACTACGGGTCTAACTGATCGCTTACGATCCAACTTATCTAAAATATATTCAACGGTTTCGATTTTTTTATCTATAAGTGATTTTTGTAATAAATCTAATCTTGCTTGCACGGCTAATAACTTTTGATCCAGTGGTTCTTGCATGGATGAACTATAATAATATTTTAGATAAAAAAATTGAAATCATAAATAACTGAAGAACTTTTAAAATTGGGATATTTAGTATTGCAATCGTGGGTGGATCATGTTCTGGAAGATTTTGGGGGTTCTCTTGGCGCTTAGCTATGCTTGCTATGCGGCGCGGCTGAGCATTGAGATAAATCCCCAAACATACCGTAAAGTTGGAACCTTTAATTGTACGTTTGATTCATCAGATATTATCGACCTCGAGGTTCTTTTCATCGGTTCGAACAATGATGATCAAATCTATTTTAAAACCCCCGATCATAAAAAAATGAATTTTACCGAAATATCAATTGGTCCGTCAGATCTCTTTTATGGTTATCTGACGTACACCTTAAAAAATCATGGAACGCACTTGACAGAACTGCCTGAATATGGTCTCTATAATAATAACGCTGAGCGTAATATTATCGTATCGTATGAAATTTCATATAAGTGTAGTGACAAGAAGCTAAGCTTATTTCTTCGAGGCTAGTTTGGTTAAACCTTCTGCTAATTTTTTCTCGAGTTGGGTGATTTGTTCGTCTAGTTTGTCGATGGGGATTTTTTCTGTGGAGTCGGGTTTGCTGAGTTCTTCAGGGGTTGTGGGGGTGACTGCTTTTTTTGGTTGTGTGTTTTTATCTCTTTTGGGTTTGTGAGACTTGTGTTCTTTTCGTCGGTGTTGTTTGAGTTTCTCTTGCAATTTTTTTAGATCTTTGTCTAGCAATTTGTGTTGTGTTTCAAGTTTTTTTAAACGTAGATCAAACTCGGTTATAGTTGATTTGGTCATTGGTGATATATGATTTGTTGATAAAAATTTTTTGGTAGGTGGGGCATGAAAAAAATTGATATTTGGATTGTTTGATTACTCCTATAGATTCTTTCGGTTAGATATCTTTGGAATGACTCAATTTGGGGCAGTGATGAGGAAATTGCCGGGAGTGATAAAGGCGGGCACGAGGGCGAAGAGTGTTAAGTTAGTTGTGTTTGATATTTATAATACAATTGTTATACCGGATAGGGGGCTTCCTGATGCTCCGATTGAGGCGTTTAGTCGGGTGTTTGAGAATTTTGGGTTGAATGTGAGTAAGTCCTTGATATATAGGGATTATGGAAATGATAAGGGTGTTCATTTGGGGAGGATTTTGGGGGAGGAGAGTGTTGCAAAGCAGGCGGAAGGGCTTAAGAGGAAGTTTGGGGAGAAGGGGATGAAGGAATTGATGTTTCGGGAGCTTGAGGCAAAGCAGTGTGAGATTTTGGAAGATGAGAAGTATTCGCGGTTGGTGCCGGGGTTTATTGGGATGATAGAAGATTTGAAATATATGGGTGTGGAGCATTTTTGTACGACTACTGGGTTTAATGAGAAGATGCAAAATGTTGTGTTGAAACATATGAAAAAGCAGGGGTTTACGCCTTTTTTGGCTTGTGCGAGTGATACGTATGCGCATCCGCGGCCAGATCCTATTGGGATGCGGAAGATAATGGAAGCTTGCGGTATAACTTGTCCATCGGAAGTTGTAAAAGTTGGTGATACCGTCGCTGATATGAAAGAGGCAACGAACACATCTCCTCTGCTGGCAGCTGTAGGAGTCAAAGGGACCGTCCCAGAACCCACGTTGACTGCTAACGGTGCATGGTACGTAATAAACACCGTGAACGAACTTCCATTCGTTATAAATCGTTTGGAACAATCGCGGAATACTGTGGATTAAAAAATTGAATTCTTTATTCTAACGGTATATTATTATTTTATCTTATTGGGATGACGATGGATAGCGTATCACATGATTTAAAAATGTATGTGTGCAAGTTTTTTGAATTGAAAGGTTTGAATGTGGTGAGGGGGGTGAATAGGGAGTTTAGGAAAATGGGTAATTTGCTGAAGAATCAGGTGATGTGCAGGGAGTATAGGTTAATTAGGGGTGAGAATAAACTGTCGAATGAGGATTATGATATTGTGATAGAGGGTGCGATTTCGAGTATGGAGGCGAAAGGGTCGTGGCATACGAATGATAATTATTGGAGTATTGAAGAGATTTATGGGAAGCTATCGTGGTTTGAGTATGTGAAGAAATGTGATTATGTTTGGTGGTTTGATTATAGTGTGACGTCGAAACCGTTTAAGAGAGGAGGGAAATATCAGATTTGGATGAGGAGTGTTATGGATGCGGAGGGGATGGAGTTTAGGGTTGATGTGTTTAATTCCGCGAAGAGAGTGTTGGGTGAGATTATGAAGTTTGAGGGTGGGAATGAGTGGTGTGATTATAAATTGGGAACTATTGAAGTGGGGAAGGGGGATATAATTGAGGTTAGTATTGAAAATCATGATGCGAATATTATTAAGAAGGAGTTGCAATTTGCCTTTACATATTTTTATCCGGCCGATGATATTGATGATTCGGGAGTTGCTAAATTTTTATTGTGTGAGTAATATATACATATGGATTGGGGGTTGGTGTTAGTTGTGTTTATGATTTTGGTCTTGATTTATTTATTTAGGGAGTCAGTGGTGTTGAAAAATAATTGAATATTATTTATAAAGTGAGGTAGTGGGTTATATATATTGGGTAGTAATTTGGGATGAATGATAATATTGTTTTATCGATAAGTGGGGGGGCAGGGTTATTTCCTGCTTCGATTGGGGCGTGTTATAAGATTGATGAGTATATTAGGGAGATTTATCCGGGAAAAACTATTAAATATGCGGGGGTTTCGTCGGGGTGTCTTGTTGCGTTGATGTTAAGTTTGGGGATGGCGGAGGATGAGAATTTTAAATTTTACCTGAGGTTTGTTGGGTTTTTTGATGCGTGGTATAAGAATCCGGTGACTTATTGGTATGTGGCGGTGAGGAAGTTGATTGAGGCGATTTTGAGGGAGCCGGATGATTATAAGAGGTTGAATGGGAGGTTGCATGTGGGGATTACGAGGGTTAGGGTAGGTAGGAAGCCGGAATTTGTGGTGGTGTCGGAATTTAAGAGTAATAAGCATGTGGTGGATACTATTATTGTTAGTGGGACGTTGTTTCCGTTGAGTTGGACGCCGGTGAGATTTTATGATGGGGGGTTGGCTTGTGATGGGGGGTATGTGTATAATTATGTGACGTTGGAGGATCATTACAATGTGGTGTTTAAGTATGATCATGTTACGGGTGTGTTTGGGGCGTGGGATTGGTTGATTAGTACGAGTGTGGATAAGTGGCATAGGTTGTTTAAGGGGGCGCAGAGGCATATAAGAGATCGTGAGGGGGAGTGGAAGGAGATTATAAGGAGTAAGGGGAATACGAGAGATATTATTAGGAAGGGGGATAGGTCGAATACGTTGACTTATGCGTTAAGGATTATGAAATGGTTGATTTTGGAGGGAAAGGGTGTTAAAATATTTATTTTTGTGGTGATGGTGTTTATGTTTTGGAGGAGATGGAAGAATTTAAATAAGTATAAAAAATTTTTGGTATGTTAATATATATATAATAATGAAGGACGTCATTGTGGAATACAAGTTTGTGGATCATGGGATGAAAAAGAAGAGGTGTAATGCTTTTTATGTGTGCGTGGAGAGGAGTTTGGAGGTTACGAAGGAGGTTTGTGATCAGATTTTGGAGTTGGTGAAGGCGAAGGTGGAGCCGTTTATTGGGGATTTTAAGTTGGTTTGTGATCATCATGAGGCGAAAGTGCATAATGTGATGGTTGGGGGAAGGATGGTGCAGATGAAGGTGTGTAAGAAGTTTTGTTTTGTGTTGGCGAAGGGGGTTGCGCCATGTAATAAGGCGGATTATTTGACGTATACGCATGAGGAGGGGACCCATGATGCGTTTAAGTTTAATGGGAAGGCGTTGGAGCCGAAGGTTATGAAATCGATTGCGTCGATGGCGCCAGCGGGGTCGTTAGATTATTCGGCACCGTCGTTGACGTCTACTATTCCGCCGGGAGAGATGTTCGGGGGGGATTATGATGCGGTGAATAGGGATAAGTATTTGAAATATAAAGAAAAATACTTGAAACTGAAGCAGGGGCGATGATTGTCAGTTTGGTAAAATATTTTGTTCGATTAGTTGGTCGAGTTTGTTTAGCATGAGGGGGGTGAGGAAGTTGTAGACCATGGTGGTGATGAAGATGCTATGGATTATATCGATGGAGTAATGCACGCGGGAGAGTAAGAGGGCGAGTATGCATGTGAGATAGAGGGGTATTAGGAAGATGAGGGAATATTTGCCGAGCAAGTTGTAGGTGGCTATGAATCCTAAGGTGAAGAATAACATATGGCCTGAGAAGAAATAGTCAGCGCATTCGTATCCCAGATAAGTGTGGGCTAGGATTTCGTTGAATGTTAATTTGGAATAGCGGATGCAGCGGGGATCGTTTAAATCGTGGAGGGTGAGAGGGAGATTTGTTAGAGTAATGCTGATATCTCGGAATAGGAATACGGTGCCGATCGTTACGAATGCGTTGGAGCGAAAATCTTCGTTTTTAAATGCGTACAGGAGGCATGGGATGAACGTTATGGCTAGTAGTATCGTTGCGTAGTATGTATAGGCGAAAGGTTCGTAAGGTAGGAATGAGAACATGACATCGTTGATTAGGCGGGGGTCGGGGTATATTTTTACGTTGTAAATTATGTATGCTGCAGCGAGTGGTTCTAAGAAGATGGGGGCGGCGAACCAGATGGAGATTATTAAGATTTTGATGTTGAGTTTTCTGGAACATTGCATGATTGCATATTATTGATATAAATAATATGTGGTTGGATAAAATAATTATAAAATCAATTTTTTAGGGGGAGTTCTTGGAGGATTTGGTGGATGTGCTGTTCGGGGTTGTTGGGGTATTTGCTGAATATTTTGTGGATGTGGGGGAAATTTGGGAAGAGGGTTTTGTAGGAGGTGAAGTCGCCGTTGGTGAGATGTGTTTGGGCGAAGTAGATTTTATCGGGGGTGAGATTGTATTGGGAGAGTTTGCGGCGGATGGAATTTTGTTGGGTGGGGGGATGGGTTTTGAGATATTTGAGGGTGAGGTGGCATAGGATGAATGTTAATGAGGTGTAGTAGATATTTGAGGTGAAGAAGTAGACTGTTAGTGAGAGGATGAGGGATAGGACAGTGATAATGAGTAATTTATGTTTGAGGGTGATTGCGTTTTCTGTGGTGGTTTTGAGGAGATGTTGTTCGATTGTATTGAGGGCGCGATTTATTTCCGAGAGTTTGTCGTAAAGCATTTCGGTGAGGAGGATTTTTTGTTTATTTTGGATAGGAACATCTGAGGAGTATTTGAGTTGAAGTTCTTGTTCGATATATTCGACAGAGAAGAATGGTGGGGGGGTAGGTTTTATGTCATGGTCTGTTAGTGTATATTCGCCAGAGTTGTCGTCAATTAAATCGGGGATACTCATGATTTGGATGGGGAGTATATTGTTAAATGGTTTGTGTTGGGGGTTTGGAAATCAACTTTTTTGTGGGAAAAAGTTGATATCTTTTTTGTATTGGTGGGTGTGGTATATTTGGAGGGGTTATTATTTCGGATGGGGGCCAAAAATTCGCATGATAAACTTGTTGAAGATTCGGGTGATGAAGATGTTGTAGATGGTGTTGGGGGAGATCATTTGGTGGATGCTATGGAGATTTATGGGAGGAATAAGTGTTATGAGAGGGATATTCAGAAAGAATTGTGTGAGAATTTGGGGGTGGGGGAGAAGAGGGCTTTGGTGAAATGGTTGAAGGAGAATCATAATGGGGAGAGGACGGGGCTGTTTATGATTGGGGTTTTGAGTGAGAGTGTTTATGATGATAAGGATGTGGCGTTGGAATGGTATTATAGAGCGGCTGATGCGGGGTATGTGTATGCGATGAGTAGGATTGGCGATGTGTATTTTGGGATAGGGGATTTTGGGTTGGCGTTGGAATGGTATGGGAGGGCGGTTGGGAAGGGGCATGTGGGGAGTATGCATAATATGGGAGTGGTTTATGGGGCGTTGGGGGAGAGTGAGAAGGCGTTGAGGTGGTATTTGAAAGCGGCGGAGGTAGGGTATGCGGCTTCGATGAATAATTTGGGAGTGTTGTATTATGTGGAATCTGGGCGGGGGGATGTTGATAGGGTGGAGTATGTTAATTGTGCTGTTGGATGGTTGGAGAGTGCGCAGAAGAGAGGGGATAGGAATGCGGGGCGTAATTTGGAGATTGCAGGAGGAAAAAATTGAAATAATAAGAGTGGGGAGTGTCATTTAGAAATTTGATTATTAGCTTTGGAATGAGGAGGATTTTTGTTCCGTCGGAGGATCAGCTTGTTGCGGAGGATAAGGTGGTGGTGGATCGTATTGGTTTGATTTGTGCCATATGCCGGGAGATTGTGAGTGAGGGGCGGGAAACTAAATGCGGGCATCATTTTTGTGCGGATTGTATTGCTAAGAGTTTGTTAACTTATGTTACGTGTCCGGTATGTAAAGTTCCGTTAGCTAGGAGGCTTATGTATACTTCGCCGTTGTTGGAGGGTAGTTTGAGATATTTGAGTCCGTCGGTTCAGAGGGTTCTTGAGACTTTGCGGTATAAGTGTCAGTATGCGAGTGGCGGGTGTGTGGCGATTATTTCGGGGAAAGAGTATGAGACGCATATGTTGAATTGTCCTTTTAGGTTAATTGAGTGTCAGTGTCGAGTGAAATATTTAAATAGGGATAAGAGGGACCATTTAAATAAGCATTGCGTGTTGCGTCATATTAAAATAAGTGGAGTTGACGAGAAAACGATTATGGCTAATAGGACGGAGTTGATTACTGTGTTGACGGAGTATGATAAATTGAGGACATTTTTTGAAGAATTGAGTATAGGTGAGAAGGTTGTTGAGGGAGCGGCTCCGGCGGCTGCTGGGGGATCGTGATAAATATTGAATTAAGGAGTCATTGGGATCAAAACATTTTAATTTAAACTGATTAAATGAAAGTGTTTAGGTTTAAGAGAAATTGGACTTTAAGCGATGTGCGGAGATATTCTAAATTTTTGTTTGTGTTTGGGGATAATGATATTAGGAGGGGGAAGGGAGGGCAGGCGATAATTAGGGATGAGCCAAATGCGATGGGGGTGCCGAGTAAGAAAAGGCCGTCGGGAGAGATGGGTGCGTTCTATTTTGATGAGGAGTTTGACGAGAATGTGAGGAAGATTAAGGGGGCTATTGGGGATATAGTTGAAAGATTGAGGAGTGGGGAGTTTGAGGGGATTATTGTATCGAAGGATGGAATCGGGACGGGTTTGGCAAAGTTACCCGATTATGCGCCGAGAACGTATAAGTTTTTGGTTAGTGAGATGAATGCGTTGTTTAGGGAAGTAATGAAAATGTGATTTAATTTTTTTATGGGAAGAAAGATTTTCGTAATAGAATATAGAATAAATTTATGTTACCGTTAAATATGAGTTCGGTTAATGAACCGGGGATGACAATGGATGATTATGCTCAAGGGGGTGATTATGAGCAGCAGGCGGATGATGGGCAGGAGAATTTGGCGAATGTGAGTAGGGGGAGTAGAGGGAGATATGGGGGGAGTGCGGGGCGGAGGCCTGGTGGTGGTGGTAGTGGTGTTAATAGGAATCGGAATCAGGTTCGTCGGGTGAATAATCGGGGGCGGAGGAATAATTATAATAGATATAGGCGATATCCGGGAAGATATTATAATCGGAGGGCTTTGCCGTTAGGGAGATATTGGTGGCTTTATAATTATCCGAGTAATTGGTATAACTATCCGTTGCTTTATCCGTTGCCGGATGCTAATTGGTATTTGCGATCGGACTATCCAATTGTTCCGAATGATATTTTGAATCGGGTTCCGAGTTTGAGGGTTCCGATTGGAGCATCGGTTGTGGCGAGGGATCAGGATGCTGTGAATGCTACTTTGAGCGCAGGGAATGAAGGGGGCGATAATAGTTATGAAGGCTTTGATGGTGCGGAATCGGCCGATGCATCTTGGAATGGTATGTTGTTCCTTATTATAATTTTGGTTATTTTATTTGGATTGATATATTTTAAGAGGGACATAAAGGGGCAATAATTTTATGTGAGTATTATAGGATGTCATATGTTTGCTATTTTCTGAGGTCGTTATCGAAATGGAATAGTACGTATATTGGTATTACGAATAGGAGCGAGAGGAGATTGAGGCAACATAATGGGGAGATTAAAGGGGGTGCGAGGGCGACGATACCGTTGAGGCCGGTTGTTTATTTTATAAAGATCGTTGGATTGACGAAGGAGGGGGCGTTAAGTTTGGAGAGGACGATGCATAATTTGAGGAGGAAATATCCGGGGCGTTATGGGGGGTTGGTGGGGTGTCTGAGGCTGCTTGGGGAGATGATGTTGAAGAAGGGGGTTAGGAAAGAGAATATTATTTTGTTTGGTTTGAGTGGTCAATTAAAAAATTGAATTGTATTTGTGTTATGAAAATAATGTTATTAAGAGAGATAACATTATATAGAGATGAAAATGTACAATGTTGCGGTGTTTGGGGGTGCTGGGGTTGGGAAGAAGACGTTCTGTAGGTTGTTTGAATTGAAGGGGAATTCGAAGATGAAATTTGAGGTGTATAATGATTTTAGGGAGATTTTGGTGAATTTGGTTTCGTTTGATAGTGTTGTGAATTTGTTGGATGAGAAGATGGTGTATGATAGGGTGGGGTTGAAGGAGGTGGTGGATGCTATTGGGGTGAATGAGAAGGAGTATGGGGTGGGTACGAATTTGATGCTGTGCGTGAATAAGTGTGATAAATTGGATTATGATTTTAGTGAGAAGGATGAGTCGTTTGTTTTGAATGATGGTGGGGGTGATTTGTATGCGGGGTTGGATGAATTTGTGGGGGAGCTGGCGAAGGAGAGAGTGAGTGGGCATTGTATTTTCGGGAGAGAGGCATTTGTGTTGGAAGCAGTTAGGTGGGATAAGATTAAGGGTATGGATGGGAAGGATTTGGATTTTTATGGGGAGTTGGATCAGGGGAGAAATTCTTGGAGGAAGAAAAATGAAAGTGGGAAGCAATTATTTTTGAATAGTTTGAAGAAAAGAGTGATGGATCCGAAATATAGAGCGAGTAGGGAGGTGACGACGTATTTTGATATTGTTGAGATGTTGGAGGCGAGGGAGAAGGAGTTTGGGGGGAGTAATGTGAAGGGGAGAATGAGGTATGTTGAGAAGAGGATTGATGGGGTGAAAGATTTGAGGGAGTTTGTTGAGGATGATGGAATGTTTAGTATTGTGAAGGTTTTGGTGGAAAGGTATTGTAAGGATCGGAAGTTGTTGGGAGGGGTGTATGAGAGGAAGTTGTCGGTGTTGTTGGAGGGGGTGATGCCGTTGGGGGAGATTACTTTTGGGAATATTGGGGGGTATGAGGAGGTGGTGCAGTCGTATGGGAAGTATGATCGGTGGAATAAGTTGTTGGGGGTTGAGAAGTGTCAGTATTATGTGGCGATTTCGACAAGGATATGTGAGATATATTTGGAGAATTTGTCGGATTTGGGGATTCCTATTGGTGAGAGGATTGATAAGTTGTTGATGTTGACGAAGAAGCATAGTTATAAGGTGGGGTCGGAGGCTATATTGGGTGTTATTAGTGGGAGGGAGTTAGAGGAGGTGTATATCAGGGATGCTGGGAATGTGGTGAATATGGTTCAGAAGTTGGTGGCTGAGAAGTTGATAAGTGGGAGGAACGCGGTGGAGTTGTTGTCAAAGTTGATGATTAGGAAAATAAAATATTATCAATGTGGGATTTATGAAGATGTAGATAGTATTCTTAATGGGTTGTGTTATTGTTATGGGTTGTCTTATATTGTGGATAAGTTTGAAGTTTTTGATGCGGAATTGCATTTGAAGATGAAAGTTCTTTTGGATAATGTGAAGATAAATTTGAGTTTGGCTTTGGGGAGGAGTTTTGTGGTGGATGATGCGTTCTTTGAGGGGTATGAGAAGAGGATTTATGCCGAGAAATATTTGTTGACATTGTTGAGAGAGTTTCCTGTGATGGCTAGGGGGAATGGTAAGTTTGATGAGATTGAGGTGGATTCGTCGTCGGGAGAGGAATCGTTGGATTTGATATCGAGGGATTCGGATGAAGTGAGTGTGAGGCCTGCTATTAGGGAGATTGATGTTTTGGGGTTGAGTCTTTAAAAAATTGATATTTGAAGTTATTGTATGATTTTAGTAGAGTTTGTTTTATTTAGTTAGTAGTATTGATGACTACATTGTTGGGTGTGATGAGGATGGGGGTTAAAGTTGTTGGGCAGCGTCGTTTGATTCATTCTTTGAAGGTGGGTGGTGAGAACGTTGCGGTAGTTAAACGTGATATACTTGTGGGGGTTGGAATTGGTGTTGGGGTGATGAGTTATGCGATGACTGAGCATGGGCAAAAGTTTTTGGGTGAGAGAAAATGATGGACAACAACTTGAGGTTTGTATTGTTTCATGGCATTGATCATCGATAAAAAGAAATAATGGATAATTTCTTGGAACAATATATGCAAAAACTTTAGAAATGCTTGATTTTTTGAATTGGGATTGGTCCACAGGGGAATTACATTTCGTAATTAGTCCAATTGAACCCTTTATGATACGTTAACTGTAAACACATTGTGAATACATTTGTTATATTATATCAGTTGTTACATTGGATGCACTCAAATCCCCCGCTGCTATCGCATCGACCCCTTCTCTGAGGGATTGCGTCGCTCCGCTCCTTTTCAGATGTTTCAATTGAAGTTTTCACTATATGTTATATCAGTTGTTATATCAGTTGTTACATTGAATGCACTCAAATCCCCCGATGCTATCGCATCGACCCCTTCTCTGAGGGATTGCGTCGCTTCGCTCCTTTTCAGATGATTTTTAATTGAAGTTTTCACCATATGTTATATCAGTTGTTACATTGGATGGACTGAATTCGCCGATGCTATGGGATCGACACCTTCTCTGAATAGACCAACGGTAAACAGCTATTATAGTCGATATTAGCCAACAGGAATCCTTTGTATTTCTAAAATCTACATTGTAAAAGTAAGTTCTGCAATTATTGTACTTTTTCTATTTTTATGTCACAAATATCTAATAAATATGGATCGACTTTTTTATAAAAATTATCCTGCCCATTACATAAATTCATATGTCTTTTTAGAATGTCCATGTTTATTTTGTAACTATTTTTAGATATTAATTTAGTTCTTAATCCATTCCTGCCTAATATAAATAATTCAGAGCCACATAAATGTTTAATCATCTGAATCAATTGATAGTACCATATTTCAAAAGTGCCCCGTTTCAATTTTTGTATCTTATTTTGAGAAATCCTAAATATTTCGATAATTTTCTCTCTTGTTATTTCGTCGATTTGTACTTTTTCTTCAAATCGAGCGACGTCATCTTTACTGTTTATTTTGAATATCTGTAATTTCATTACTGTTTCTAAAGATTTAATTAACTGTATTTTCGTCAAAAAGTTTCTGCAATTATTTACCGCAAGATTACTTTTTTTGATAGTTATGTATTTTTGCATAATGTATTCATCATTTAGAATCAGTAATGATAAGTTCAAATGATCTAAAAATTTTTCATCATTATTTAATATATCTTTATATTCGATGATTTTAGTCTTTGAATCTCTTTTTTGAAAACCGAATAAATCACATTTATTTTTCAGATCGATGTATTTTGAGATTTCTTCATCAGTAAATGATTTTGGATCTTTATCGAGAATCCTATCGAATAATTCATTGTCATCTATTGTGAATTTCTCAACAATAGAAATATTTGCACTTTCCCATTCTGTTAACATTAATTTAATTCTGGTACCAAAAAATAAATGTTTAATGAATATAGATAAAACACTGTCACATGGTATTTGCAAATTAAATGTTGAGAACGTTTGTAAAATATCATTTGATTCAATGAGATATATTGTTTCATCCATTTTTTCTTTTATGATCTGTATGTCACAATTAAAAAATTCTCTGTTATTTTTAATACGATATCGTTCTAATAATTGAAATAGGATTTTCTCAGCAATTTTAAAATATTTGATGGACTTAGATTGATAAATAATTTCAGATTCTTCCAAATAATATGTGATATAACCACTTAATCGATTGATAAGATTTTCGGTACATCCCAATTTGTAAACATTATCTCCATAACTTTTATATATCTGATTATACAAACAATATATATGTCCACATTTTGTATTATTTTCACTGTAATAGATTTGCTTTAATTGATCTGTTATATATTTTTTTAAAGTTACATTCTTTTTGTAATCATCAAAAAATTTTTTTATTTCAGCAAGCTCTTGCGAAGAAAATTTTATTTCGGGAAATTTATTTTGATCAATCTCTTGATCCCCCATATCCTTTGTCATTGAAGCGGCTTTTTGATATTCTCTGAATTTATTATAGATTATTTCCATAATGTTCTACATATGCATAATGTTCTATTCTTTATATAGGTAATGGCATAGTCAACTGATGACTTCTAATTGATATCAATATGAATCCAATGCGCCGATCTTAAATGATGGCGGTGCGCTACTTTTGAATATATTCTCACGATTAGTGTTTGCTTCTGAGGATTGTTAAGATATACGACGATTCTTCTCTCTAATTCAGCGAATCATAATGGGAATCTGACTGGAATCCTAAGAGAATGGGCGAAAAAAATTGATGTTTGGAAGCCATTAAATATTGGATTAATTGGTTAGTAATTACTTTGGAATGTTCAGGCGAGTGATTGCAAGAGTTGGTGCTTTATCGAAGGGTGTTATGGGGCGATCGGTAGGATCGGCAGCTGTTCCGCCGGTGGCAGCAGTACCGAAGACACCGGTTAAATTCACTGGAAGACATCAATTAATGGCAGCCGGTGTCGGAGTTATCGTTGGAGTTGTTTGCTACGCGAACGTAGATAACATAAAAGGAATTACTGATCCGCCACATATTAAACATCTGCGGCGCCGGGTGGAAATAATTGATTCGCATCGGAGGTACACTAACATTCTGGTGAGAGAATTATGTGATTTAGGGCGTTATTATTATAATGTTAAGAACGATTTGCCCAAGGCGGTAGAGTACTTAAAAATTGCAGAATATCACGCTAAGACGGCTGGTGATCAAATAGGAATATATAATATGATAGCGAGTATTTTGTTATCACAGAAGAAAACTTTTGAAGGTTTGGATTATGCATTTTTAGCTGGGCAGCGTGGGGATGTTAAGATTGCGGAGATATTAAAGATTCCCATTGATGCGTTTGGGAAAACAGCGGGGGAGCGGATGATAAATTTTCAGAAATTGAAGGACGCAATTGGTCGGATTAAGATGTCGAATTATGGTGGCGCTCATGCGGAGGATATGGAGGTGTTTAGGTTGTTGCAGAGATATAATAATAGCTTAGTGGTGGATCTTGTTATGGAAATGGTTAGGGAAGTGAATAGGGTTAATTATGATATGGCGTTGATCAAGTTTTTGGATGAGACGAATAGGGGGGTGGTTGATGTGATCGTGGAGAGGTTGATGGCGAGGGGGCATTTGATTTCAAGCGATATTTTGAGGTATTATGAGGGGAAGAAGGATGCGACTGAGGAGGATAAGAAGTTGGTGAGGAAGGGTTGGTTGTATTTGGCGAGGTTAGGGGCGAGTGATGGTATTGTTAAGGCGATAGAGATTGCGAAGGGGCAGGGTGATTTGGGTGGGGAGAAGAGATATAGGAGGGAGGCGTTGGATTTTGGCTATGGGGTGGTAGGTGATGAGAAAAATCCAGGAGGGAAACCGTATTTTAAGGGTTAGTTGGGCCATGAGTGGTAGGGGGTGTGATGTGGTGAGGGCGGCCATAATTTATTTTTGCAGTTTGCTTTGTTGAAAATTGCTTGGATGTTGTTGACTATTTTTTTATCTGGTTGGGCTTGTTCCCATTTTAGGATTTGTTCGAGTTCGTCGGGGGTGTAGGCGCCGATTAATGCGATGTCGGCGATGTCGGAGGTTGCTGAGAGGGCGTATTTGGTTGCGATTTCAGCGATGTCGATATTTTCGGTGGTGCGGCAGTAATTGGCTGCTTTGAGGGCGGCTGCTTTTAGTTTTGGAGATGCTGGGTGCCATGGTTGGGGGCCCTGTTCAGTTAGGAGGCCCATTCCCAAAATACCGGAATTGACAAGCGTAATGTCATGCCGTTTTTTGCCCCAACAGAAAGATTGCAAGAGATTATTCTGTAATGTATAATGTGAGTAACACGTTGCGAAATCGATTGGAGTTGGCGAACAGTATAAAATTGCCCGAATCGCGGATAATGGGTATCCAGAAATACCAATGTTACGAATGATTCCAGATTTTTTTAGTTGGGCTAATGTCGGGAGCGTTTCGGTGAGAAGTATTTGGGGATCTGCGTATTCGATATCATGGCAATGAACGACGTCGAGGTATTTGGTTTTTAATCGGTGGCAACTTCTCATGACCGAGCGGATGACGGAATCTTTGGAAAAATCGAAGTAGCCGTGAGGATGTTTTTTATCGTTAGGGGCGAATCGTCCTACTTTTGTTGAGAGCATATATTTCTCGCGAGGGTAGCGGCTGAGAAGTTGACCGACTATTTGTTCCGATGAATTGTAGTAAGGGGCTGTATCGAAATATTTAATATTATTTTTCATCGCGATACTTATAACGGCTTCCAAAGATTTGAAAGCCCGCGGGCCGTATACATTGCCGAATCCGGCGCATCCGAGTCCTACTTTTCGGATTGAGCGGAGCATTTTTGGATAATATGGGTTAATATATATGAAGCTTTTATGTTGTTGGGAATTCAAATTTTAATAAAAGTTGATTTTTTTATTAAAAATAATTATATGGGTAGAATATATAATATAGAAAAAATGGAAGCGGGTGAGATGAAAAATTTGTTTGATACGATGAAAGTGAAGAAGAGTTATGATGCGTTGTTGAACCAATATTTTGGGCATAAGGAGTTGAAGAAGGAGCAGTTTGAGATTATTAATAAGTTGTTGAATGATAAGAGGGATGTTTGTGGTGTGATGGCGACGGGGTATGGGAAGAGTATTTGTTATCAGTTGCCATTTGTTATTATGAGGAAGACTGTGTTGGTGATTAGTCCTTTGATAGCGTTGATGCAGGATCAGAAGATTAATTTGGAGAAAAGGGGTGTTCCGGTTTGTTGTTTGAATGGGCAGACGAGTAATAAGAATGGTTTGATGTTAGAGTTGATGAATGGGGGGTCGAAGTGTGTGTTTAGTACGCCGGAGTTTATCGTTGGGAATTTGGATTTTGTGAGGGAGCTTGCGAGTAAGGATTTGTTGGGCATGATATGTATTGATGAGGCTCATTGTGTGTCTACGTGGGGGCATGATTTTAGGGTGAGTTATACGAAGTTGAATTTGGTGCGGGATAATGCGCCCGGGGTGCCGATGTTGGCGTTGACGGGGACGGCGACTCCGAAGGTGAGGGTGGAAATTTGTAAGTTGTTGAAGTTGAATAATCCGCATATTGTTATTGGGACGTTTAATAGGCCGAATTTGTATATTGAGATTAAGTATAAGTTGGATGATGGGATGAGTGATTTGAGAGGGATTGTTGAGAAGTATGTGGGGGAGAAGGTGATTGTGTATTGTAAGACGATAAAGGATACGGGGGTTTTGAGGGAGATGTTGGAGGAGCATGGGGTGGGGGCGTTGGTGTATCATGCTGGGTTGGGGGGGATTGAGAGGACTGATGTTCAGAGGAGGTTTACGGAAGGGGAGTGTAAGTGTATTTTAGCGACAATTGCTTTTGGGATGGGGATAGATATTCCGGATATTAGGTGTGTGATTCATTATGGGTGTCCGAAGAATATAGAGAGTTATTATCAGGAGATAGGTAGGGCTGGGCGCGATGGGAAGAAGAGCGAGTGTTTTATGTTATATTCGGGGAGAGATTTTATTGTTTCGAGGGCATTTTTGAAGAATATTGAGAGTAAGGGTGAGCGGGATTATCAGGAGGAGCAAATTAGGATGATAGAGAAATATGTTAATGCGACATGCTGTAGGAGGCATATGATATTGGAGCACTTTCATGATTTTCAGGAGTTGAAGAATTTGAAGGAGTTGAAGAATGGGTGTAATAATTGCGATAATTGTATTAGTTCGCGGTTGATGGAGGGGTATCATGAATATGTTAGTACTGATTTTACCGTTGAGGCGAAGCAAATTTTGGAAACGCTAAGGGAATTGGTTGAGAAGCATAATATGAGATATGGGAGTGGGATGGTGTTGAATATTTTGATGGGATCGAATGCGGCGAGTGTGAAGCCGGAGTTGAAGAAGTTGAAGCATTATGGGGTTGGGAAGGGTAAGAGGAGTAAGGAGGAGTGGAAGAGTATTATTAAGAATTTGAAGTTTAGTGATTATTTGATTGAGAAGCAGATTAAGGGGAAGTTTGGGATGATAGTTTTGGAGTGTACGGACAAGGGTGTGAAATTGTTGGGGGATAATTTGGCGAAGATTGTTGTGAGGACTGGGGTGAGAGAGTTGGTGGCGCCGGTTGAGGAGGAAGAGGAGGAAGAGCTTGTGGAGGTGCCGAAGGAGAATAGGGAGGAAATTGTCGGGAAGTTAGTTGCGATTGCGTATAGGTTGTATAAAAGTAAAAAAGAATCGATGGAGAATCTTGTGAAACTTACTGGTTTGGGGAGTGATTATTTGAAAAAATCGTTTGATAAATTAGCTAGCAAAGCAAAGTAGTTTTTTTAGTTTGTATTTTTTTATGATGTGGGAGCACATTTGGCAGGGAGTTACATCGTTGATATTAGTTAGTTTGACCAATATCAAAGTAGCATGGCGGATTAGGGATTTGTTGGGACAGTTTTTGATGCAAAGTTGTTCTGCGTGGATGGAGTATTTTTTAGGTTCGTAAAATACGATGTCGTGCGGAGGAGGTGATGGGGTAACGCGGTTTGTTGTAGCCAGTTGAGATTATTTTTTGGCGATGAATTAGCACTGCGCCGTATTTTGCATCCATGGGGCTTTTCAAAGCTTGGGAGATCGCTATTTCGATAAAGTTTGCGGTCATTGTGGTAGTTACGCGTATTGAGGGAAATGAGTGAACAATTGGTTGGGTGTTCAATTTTTTTTCGGAGATAGATAATATGATTCGGGAATATCGGGACGATGATTTA
>Ga0206990_1014_pt1 | contig 49335 bp, 49 predicted proteins | sample Alteio_BWMinCont_8_FD_153283 | JGI IMG/M metagenome (GOLD analysis project Ga0206990, IMG submission 153283) | Enriched cells from forest soil in Barre Woods Harvard Forest LTER site, Petersham, Massachusetts, United States -... | ecosystem: Environmental > Terrestrial > Soil > Temperate forest >... | reverse complement strand
AGGTTATTGAGAGGGTTATTGAGGGGGTTATTGAGAGAGTTCATTGAGTGAGGTCCTAATTGAGTTATACGCGGTTCATTGAGGGGGTAATTGAGGGAGATCATTGAGGAGATTATTGAGAGGGTTATTGAGGGGGTTATTGAGAGAGTTCATTGAGTGAGGTCCTAATTGAGTTATACGGGGTTCATTGAGGGGGTAATTGAGGGAGATTATTGAGGAGGTTATTGAGAGAGTTCATTGAGTGAGGTCCTAATTGAGTTATTCGCGGTTCATTGAGGGGGTTATTAAGGGGGTTATTGAGGGAGATTCTTGAGGGAGATTATTGAGGAGGTTATTGAGAGATCACATACGATTTTCTTGCTGATATGTCCGCCACGATTCAAGCCGTTAAACATATGGTGTTGTTAACATATAACACAAGGTAGTAAGAATCGTCCGTGAATATGATATATTGCGGATAGAATATTTATCATTGGTGATATTTTCCATGTTAATCTCACATAGCCATCAAGCCACTTTCCGTATAATGTTTCGAACATATAATAAATCTGTTCAAAATATAGCACGGAATCTTCGCAATCCCATCATATATAGATCAGGAATAATGTTTTTGATGACATATGTTATACGATTCAAACTGATGAAAATATGGCGTTATTTACGATGAACACGAAACAATGCTATCCACGGCAGCTATCGGGGTTGTCATACATTACTTCAAAAATTCCCATTAAGTCCGAAAATTTCAATTATTCAACAAAAAGTCTATATTTTCATATTCCTTAACACAAACTTTGTGTGATTTTTTTGACGATCGCCTTGGACTTTCAAAAATAACCTAAAAATCGAAGGTTTATAAGTATTTTAAGTAATGGTATTTTTTTAAAGAAGACCCTTAATGCTCCTGACAAGTATTATTATAATTAATTAGCGTCTTACACGTCTTGGATAATTACTGGTATGGATTGGATTTGGATGCTTCTACCAATTTTAGTTTTTCAATGTGGTTTTATAGAAATACATCCTTGAGCCACTCATTAATGGAAGCCCCAAATCATTCATTTAAGGATCTATTAAGCCGAAGAGCTCTCGAATATAGATATATATTTCTTAAATTAGCTGCTTTTGATTGTCACTAGAATCGGTTATGGTTTTATGGACCTCACGAACGTTTGTTAGATCTTAACCAGATGTTAGATAATATATTTATTCATGATCATTTAGCATATGGATCTAGAATTATTTTATTTTTCTAGTGTCTATGATTCTAGTAATAAAAAAAAGATGTTACCGCTACTATACAAATTTGGAAGCATAAAGTACCGCGTTTAATAGGTCTAAATGATGATTTTACTATGGTTTTAAGGTTATGCATGATATCCATGGAAACAAATAATTTGAATTAGTCGAGTTCATCTCTTATTATATTATACTACCTATGGATGTTAACATAATATAAATTAACGCGGCACGTGGGCCGGATGATGTGTTAATTGCTAAGAGTAGTCTCACCGCGCGTGCCTAGAGTTTATTAACATATGATGCTATAGAGATATTCTTTGATTGTTTGTCATCTATGTCGTTTTCAATGACATATCTACGGCGATCCATGTTATCTCGCATATGAAGTTATTAATTCACAGTGTCACTCAATTCGTTGAATGCTGCGACATTATGTGTTATACAATATATTCATAACAATCGTGATCCAAACGGTCCAGCGTAGCATAATATCGATAGGGAACTCAATACATGTTAAAATCCATGGGCATTATTATGTATCTCAGAAACTCATCGCATACGATATTTTTGATGATATGTCCATCACGATTCAAGCCGTTAAACATATGGTGTTTTAACATATAACACAAGGTAGTTTGAATCGGCCCAAATATGATATACTGCGCAAAGGATATTTATCATTGTCGATATTTTCGATGATAGTCCCAGGTACCGATCAAGTCACTTTCCATACAATATTCTGAATATATAATAAATCTGTTCAAAACATAGCGCGGAATCTTTGCAATCCCATAATATATAGATCAGGAATAACGTTTTTGATGACATATGTTATACGATTCAAACTGATGACAATATGACGTTATTTATAATGAACTCGAAACAATTCCATTCACGGCAGTTATCATAGATGTCATACACTACTTCAAAAAATTGCCTTAAGTCCGAAAATTTCTATTTTTCAACAAAAAGTCCATATTTTCATACTTCCTTACACAAACTTTGTGTGATTTTTTTTATGATCGCCTTGGACTTTCAAAAATAACCTAAAAATCGAAGGTTTGTGGGGTATTTTAAGTAATGGTATTTTTTTAAGAAGACCCTTAATGCTCCTGACAAGTATTATTATAATATATTAGCGTCTTACACGTCTTAAATAGTATCTAATATGGATTGGAATTGGATGCTTCGACTCCTTTTTAGTTTTATCTGTGGTTTTATAGAAATACATCAATGAGCCACTCATTAATGGAGGCCCAAAATTATTCACTTATGGATCTATAAATAAGGCTAAGGGCTCTTGAGTATGGATATATTTATTAAATTCGCTGCATTAATTGTGACTAGAATCGCGTTATGGTTTTATAGAGGTCATGAAGGTATGTGAGACCATAACAAGACGTGAGATAATATGTTGATTCATGATCATTTAGCATCTGAGCCTAGAATTATTATATCATTCTAGAGCCGATAATTCTAGCAATAAAAAAAAGTGTTACAGCTACTCTACAAATTTGGTAGCATAAAATAGCCCGTTTAATAGGTCTAAATGATGGGTTTATAATGGTTTGGGGTAATTTTTAATATGTTTGGATAGGAATAATTTGAATTAGTCGCGTTGATTCTTTATTACTACCTACCCATGGATGTTAACATAATATATATTATCGTGGGCGTGGACTGGATGATGTGTTAATCGCTAAGCTTAGAGTCACCACGCGCGCTTCGAGTTAATTAACATATGATACGATGGAGATAGAATATAAAACAGCTGATACATCGTTGTGACGTTGTGAGAAATCTTCCAAGACAAACACCTTTTCGTGAAGCAAAGGATATTGTTTGATTGTTTGAACTCAACTATTAACAAAACATCTATTCAGAGAGAGAGAGAGAAGCAAGTCTCTTAAATATACGTTTTCGTTTCTTAGATAACATTATATACTTCTCAAGACGCTTGGGACGGAGGATTTTTCTTCCGGGCATACATCAGTTTAAATCTTTGTGATCTTTTTGATTGATACATGGTGTGCGTTCGAAAAGGTGTATTTGTATACTAATTATTTGAATTCGCCAGCATTAATCCCTATATAATAGGGGGTTATATCTGTATCTTAACACTATATATATTTTCCGCGCAGTGCTCTCGACGCATGATTCTGTTTCTTGAGCGTATGTTTGTGTTAATCCTTCTGAATTTACGTATGAAGTAAAGATGATTGATGGATTGAAGTACTCCAGTGAAAAGCGTATATGAATAAGAATAATTTGAATTCGGAGGTAGTCACTTCGTTGTTTGTATCTGTGTGTTAGTATTTGTATATTGGGATCATATATTTCTCCGCAGTGTTTGTGATGCATGATTTTATCTCTTGGGCATTCGTTCGTCAATACTTATGAATGTAACGTATGAAATAAGAGATGATTTATGCATTGAAGTATTCCGCGTGAAAAGTGTATATGGTCACCCCCTTTTTTACCATCTATGTGTTAATATCTGTATGTTTGAATTATATATTTCTCCGGGGGCTTGCGATGCATGATTTTATCTCCTAAAGAGACGTCAGTTAAAATCTTTTGACAACCAATTAGTAATACATAATATATTAGTAACAGATGTAGTTTTTGATGACATATCTGTCGCGATTCACGCTATATTGCATTTGATGTTATTAACAGAGGGAGTCCTATAATTTGATAACTGCTCATAGCATAGGATACTATCTTTCGGGAATCGATACATGTCAAAACGCATATGATATTTTTGATGATATCGACACCACGATTCAACGTGATAAACTATGGCGTTTTTAACATATAACCCAAGGTAGTGTGAATCCTGCCGGAATGTTATATATACCGCATCAGATCTTTATCATTGATGATTTTTTCGATGATATTTCCGTGTGTGGATCAAGACACTTTCCATATAATGTTCTGAACATATAATAAATCTGTTCAAAATATAGCGTGGAATCTTCGCAATCCCATAATATATAGATCAGAAATAATGTTTTTGATGACATATGTTACACGATTCAAAGTGAAGAATATATGACGTTATTTACAATGAACACTTAACAATTCCATTCGCCGCAGCTATCGGGGATGTCATACATTACTTCAAAAATCCCCCTTAAGTCCGAAAATTTCAATTATTCAACAAAAAGTCCATATTCTCATACTTCCTTACACAAACTTTGTGTGATTTTTTTGTCGATCGCTTTGGACTTTTTAAATTAACCTATAAATCGAAGGATTTTAAGAATTTTAAGTAATGGTATTTTTTTAAAGAAGACCCTTAATGCTCCTGAAAAGTATTATTATAAGCAAATAGCGTCTTACACGTCTTGAATAATGACTAATATGGATTGGATTAGGATGCTTATAACCATTTTTAATAGTTTAATGTTTTTTATAGAAATATATCCGTGAGCCACTCATTAATGGAGGCCCAAAATTATTCACCTATGGATCTATAAATGAGGCTAAGAGCTGTTGAGTCCGGATGTATTTATTAAATTCGCTGCATTGATTGTGACTAGAATCGTGTTGTGGTTTTATAGAGGTCATGAGGGTATGTGAGACCATAACAAGACGTGAGATAATATGTTGATTCATGATCAATTAGCATCTGACTCTAGAATAATTATATTTTTCTAGAGCCTATAATTCTAGTAATAAAAAAAGATGTTACCGCTACTAAATAAATTTGGAAGCATAAAGTCGCCTTCATCCCTTTATTACCTGTGGATATTAACATAATATCCTGGCGCGTGTTTCGAGTCAATTAATATGTAATTGTATTCTGCTAGAATGTGAAACGGATGATATATAGTTCCGAGGAATCATCCAAGTCTAACATCTTTTCATAAGTTGCAGTTACCCAGATATAAAGAAACGTATGCTCAAGAGATAAAATTAGCATCCCAAGCTCCGGGCAAAAATTATCGTTAATTTTTATAACTTTTGAACATATTGAAATGTGGCTGTATACGTATTTTATTTTGAACATCCATATATTGCATAAATTCTAATTATTGTTGGCATATGACTATTATATAACCCATTGAGTTTGGCTTACTGTGGTATAGCAGAAAAAATTCTTTCATTGTTGAGCCCGAACTATTCACAAAGTATGCATTCGTGGGCCTTAATTCGTAAATTCTCAAAGAAGTATCTGTCGCAGCAAACTTGGATTATTACAATGTGTTCAATAATATCCAAGAGAGTATAAGAATTATCAATATAGTGCATATATGAGCAAATAGGCTTAAATAATATTGATGTCCATATATATAGAAATGGATATGAAGTTTCATTGCGACCTTTGTAGTTACAGTTGTAAATACCAGAGTGAATTTGATAAGCATACAAGGAGTGATAAGCATCATGGTAAAATCAAAAAAGCAGCCGATGAGCTCAAGAATGCAGTTGACAATAAAGAACAACAAAAAGAAAAGAGATATCGATGCGATACATGTCCATTGATATTTGCAAGTGACATTGGATTGGTTGAGCATAAAGCCCACTCTCACAATATAAAAATGGCGATGGAAGAATACCTAATACAGAACAATAAACTTTCACAAAAGTTAGAAGAATGTAAAGAAGAATTATTGAAGAAAGATCAGGTCTTGACGAACATATATAGGGTATTAGCGGAGGAAAAATATGTGGCTGTGGAAAAATTGCGTATTGAAAAAGACAGTGAGATAAAAGAATTGCGTGTTGAGATTAAGCAATTACGTACGGATAACGAAGCGGTAACCGAAAAATTACGTCGAGATAACGAAGCGGTAACCAAAAAATTGCGTCGACAGAAGGATGCGTTGATGCGAAAATTAAATCAACAAAAGGAAGCGTCAACCGAAAAATTATATGTTCAAGTAGGGGCTGAAACTAAGGAAGGCGTTAGAATGAACGCATTTGGATATGTTCGAAAAAATTATAACAAATGTCCACCGATAAAAAATTTTGAAGAAATTAATCTACTCGGTACAGATGAATTAACCATAGCGGAGAATGCAATAGAGGCCTACGGGAAAAACAAATTTCATATATATGTTGGAGATGTCATCATCAAAGTCTACAAAAAAGAAGATCCTGCTACCCAGTCTTTATGGTCGTCAGATGTTACTCGTTTAGCTTATTTATTGCGAACAACGTTGAACAAAGAAATAGATTGGATTAAAGATGACAAGGGGGTGAAGGCTAGCCAACATATAATCGAACCAGCCCTTACATATATAAAAAATGTTCTGCTAAAACATCGAGACAATTTAGCTAAGACGATGCTTAGTAATTGGGATAAAGGCGAAACATTAAAAGATCAACAACTTTCTGCTGAATTGGTTGGTGATATAGCTCAAAATGAGTTTGTTTCGCCTATTCTAAAATATATAGCTCCTTCATTTAAAATTAATATGAAAACTACGAAATGTATAACCAATGAAGCAAGTTGTGCGCTGGAAGATAAACAAGATAAGGCGGATAACGCTGCTCCGGAAATAGAAGAGGCGGTTGAGGATGAATCAAATGAGGGAGAATCAAATGAGGACGAATCAGATGAAGGCGAATCAGACGAAGGCGAATCAGATGAAGGCGAATCAGATGAAGGCGAACCAGAGTAGACAAGCGCATAGATTCACTCTATCATAAACAAGGTTCGTCCAATACTTGTAACCCAAATAATATTTAGATGATATGTGGAAAATATTGACTTAAATAATTGTCACATACATTTATATAATGAAGTATAAATGTGTTGACTGTAAGTTTGAATGCAAATCAAAACGCGCCTACGACAAACATACAATAACTGAAGAGCATCTCAATGAAACTAAGATGAAAGAAATTGATAATAAAGCAGACGATAATATAATAGAAGCAGACTATGTTGCACAGATCAATCAATTATCAAATGAGATCGCTCAATATAAAATTGCATTAGGACAGAAGGAGACCGAGTATATTAATGCATGTATGGAATTAAAAAAGGAAAACTATGCCGCTTTGGAAAAATTACGTCAGGAGAAGGATATAGAAACGAATTTCTTAAGAAAGAAATTGATTGAAATAACGGAGAGGTATATTGATAATTTTAGAAATATTCCGAAAGATGTGCTTGACTTTTTCCGAACCGTTGGAATTGACGATGATATTAAAATAAACATATTTCATTGTTCGGGAAAATTTTCTTATGATAGTCTAGCGAAAAAACATATTGATCAATTTCTAGAATAAAGTCATGGTACAGTTTGTGAGCTCGTCGCTGACTCAGATGAATCATAATAGAACAATTTTATCCTGCATATATTCAGCATCAACAATTGCATCCGGTAGGCGCTGTCCGGAATCTGTATTATTAAAATAAACAAAAATATCTCGAACATTTAACTCTCTCACAAATTTAATTAACGCCGGTAATATTCTCTTGTGCGATCCCGTGTATTGCCCTGTTGTTCCATGTAATCTCACATAAACAAAATCAGCAGTTTGAACCCATTCTTTTAATTTCGGATTAAATCCTGGATCAAGATTCCATTCTGTATCTTTATCCACGTAGCTTATAACCATTGACCATTTCTTCTTCCTCTTAAATAACGCGTAAACATCATCATTAAACCATCCACTATCGCGAAATTCAAATGCCATCCTATAGTGTCCATCCAATGATCCAAGTCGCTTCATATTATCATCCGTGTATTTAAAATTCTTCGCAAACTGGAAAAGAAAAGGACCCCTATTACGATTCGGGAGCTCACTCGCATCTGAAGCAAATCTTGAGAATTTTTGAAATTGATAGAAATGGGTTATGCTTCTGCTAACTTTGATGCTATATACAAAGTCTTTCGGCGCTGTTTTAGCTAAGTTTCTCCATTGCGCAGCACTATACGAACGATAAAAGGTAACATTAAGCTCTACCGTATTAAAATTATCCGCATAAACCTCAAATGCATCCGCACCGGAATAAAAATTATCCCAACCATCCCCTTTATAACTATATCCCGATGTCCCGATATACACCCGTTGCAAAAGCTTTATCCGTGACATCTTTACAAACACTTGCGGTCCCGTCCCATAATCAATAGGCACTGAAGCCATAAATATTTCCCCAATGCTCACCGGATATTCATACAAAATTCTCTTCCCCGGCCACCACTTAACCCTCTCCTCCTCCGTTATCCTATGCTCCCTCGACCTCCTCCGAAACTCCTCCAACGTTATCTCCCTAACAGAATTCAAATAAATAACCCCCAACGCTTTCTTCCCCTCTATCAACAACAACGGTTTCCCAATCACATCCCCAAATCTCTTCGACTTAACTATCACCTTCTTACTCCCATCAGCAATATACCCCCCATGCGGATATACAATAATAATCCCCCTATATAACTCATCCATCTTACTCTTAACACCGAAATTAAAAAAATTGATATTCTGACGCTATGGTGGGTCCTTTTATGAATATATTTATTACGCATTGCACGAAGAATGGTCGAATTTCTAATCGGAGCGGGCTGTCTTACGCTGGGAACCTTTGGAATTGCTAAATGGAACGAGGCAAAAGTCGCGGAGGGAGTTGTCGCCCGCAAAACCGTTGATTTGCTTACCGATACTAAATCGTATGATCGTTTAGATCAAATTCCCGTCGGATTTCGCGGTATCATGAGTTTGAATATGCGCGGCATGACCCATTTGAATGGAATTGTTTCTGTTAGGAAGCAATCTGAAAAGAAAGTCGAAACCGTTGTCGCTACCGTCGATACCCCTTACGAAGCAGAAACCGTCACAACGAGTCGAACCGGCAGCGGCCGCCGTCATACTCATCGCGAGAATCACACCCACACGCATACACACACCGACCGAGTGATTGAATCTCATCTCTATTGGAAACTATTATCCCGCCAACTACTCCCCCTCGGCGTCCCCCACGTATTCATCTCCCCCTACGTCGAAGGATTCGAAGACCTCACAAAATCCCTCCGTAAAACTGGCACCGAAATCGGCACCGCCCCCCAAATTCAATCCTCGCTCGCCACAAAATTTAATATCCACTTTGATTGCTACACCAACCGCCGAGCCCATAATTTCCGTTGGAGCCATTACTCCTTCAACGAATCAATGCTATACTTTGGCGGAAAAAAAGAACCCAATTCATTCCATGCTGACAAGATCGCTCTCTCCGCCGAAGCCGTCGCTGCCAAAATCATGAAACCAGAAAACGAAGAAATAGCCGGAAAATACGCCGGCGCCGGAGCAATGGTCACCATCGCCGCACTCGGCCTCATCGGCTGCGTATGCTCAGCCGCTAGACGCTAAAAATTCGATCTATATACCCATTCGAGAATTTCCCCTTCGGATCGATCGTTTTTTTCATTTGCTCAAAAACCCGGAAATTCTCCCCATAGATCGCCCGCACCTGATCGATATTCAAATTGTGCTGTTTCCCCCAATGCGGCCGCGCCCTGTACTTATCAACCATCTCATCACTCAACTCTCTCATAAATTTATAAACAATCTCTGGCAGATACTCATCCCCAAAAAATGAACTCACATAAACAGTTCTCCTACCCGAACACATACTGATCAACGTATTATCAGCATCACTAAACCTCACATATAACTCCGATTTCGTATAAACCCCATGTTCCCTTCTATATCTCCTATGAAATTCCGCAACGGCTCCAACACATATGTTATATAACTCAAAGGGAAACGCCAATTCTATCTCTATATACCACGAACCAACATGCTCCGTTAGATTCTTATAACCATACCCCAATCGATCAGAATATTTAACTTTCCTTTGCTTCACTATAGTACACCCAAGCCGCTCCGAATGTGGATCAACATGCACGTCCGTATACGGATACTCTCTCAATATGTCCCCAAAGGATTCATCGTTCCAATAACTCTTCACACGTTTTTCTTCTATACTAAACATTTCAACGCACCTTAATGTCACCGTATGTATCGCGGCTAAACAACCCAAACTACACCTAATTGCCCTCAATTCTGGCTCGCTCTGAATTTCCCTATAACTCCCATCCGCCAAAATCACATTCGCCCCAACAACCAACGATGACATCGACCCAGCATCCCCACACGACCCATGCGACCCCGTCGAAATCCCCCCAACAACCGAAATATCATTCGTTGCCGTCATCACCTCCAACGTCAATCCATACTTCCGCAAATATCTCAACAACTCCGCAAGCGTAACTCCCGCCTCAACCTTCACATGTTGACCCACCAAAGATATCCCACTCAAATAAATCGTATCAATGATAGTATCCTCACAAATCGCCATATCATTAAACACATGATTCCCCCCCACCACACGCACGTTCTTACTATTCCGGACACCCTCAATAAATTCTCCCAACGATTTCGGTCTCATATACACTTTCGGCTTAACCTTATATAATTGATTAAAATTTTCATATGATGCCATCTTATATAATACAATGAAAATTTATACCATCGGCCACTCTACCAGACCCATTGCCGATTTCATCTCACTCCTAAAACAAAATCACATCACCACCCTCGTAGACGTCCGCTCTATCCCGCATTCCAAATTCAACCCCCAATACAACAAAAACCAACTCTCCGACTCACTCAAAGCATCCGGAATAACTTACATCCACATCCCAGGCCTCGGCGGCTTCAGAACCCCTGCCCCAAATTCCGTCAACACCGCATGGATCAACAAAAGATTCCAAGCCTACGCCGACTATATGCAAACAAAACTCTTCCAAAAAAATCTCTCCCTCCTGATCACCTTAGCAAAACCCCCCTCCCAAACAATCGCAATAATGTGCTCCGAAGCTGTCCCCTGGCGATGCCACCGCTCCCTAATATCCGACGCCCTAACCATCCGCAACATAAAAGTCTACGACATAATCTCCATCAACAAACCCTCAAAACACAATCTAACCTCCTTCGCTGTCGTCAAAAATAAAAAAATAACATACCCTTACACCAATTGAACTACATTCTCTAACAAAATCAAATTCTCCTTCCCACTATTAAAAGCACTATGCTTAAAAGATGTGTCAATCTTCACGTTATCATTCAGTTTAATATCTATTAAACTCAATCTATTCACAACACGACCCACCCCCTCCAAAACAGTCCAATGCTTCATCTGCCCCACCGTCACCCCCTCAACCTCCAAGTGACCCCCCGGATAAACAGTAACCTTACTCACCTTAAACTTCCCCTCCATCGACAACACTTCCACAAACCCCCAACCATAATACACCAAATTCGTATACTCAATCTCCTTCATCCCACTCCTCTTCACCTTCTCATACAATTTCTTCACATCCTGAGAATGACCCAAATCACTAATCAACAACGCATCTGCCGTATCAACAACCACCAAATCTTTCACATGGCACAACAACACGAGCTTCGATGCATGAACATAACAATTCTCCGATTTTTCATCCAATCTCTTCAAACTCTTCACCTCGCCCAACACCGAATGAACCGAACTAAACGATCCAATATCATCCCACCTACCCACATACTTCAACATTCCAATTGAACGCTCTGGCAATTTCTCCATCAATCCATAATCAATTGAAATATTCTCACACCGATCATACTCACCCACCCCAAGCGTCAACACTTGCATCCCCATATTCATCTTCCTTTCCACCGTCACCCTCCCAATCGCAGCCATAGTCACTGGCAAAAAAGCCTCCATCAACGCCTTCACCTCATCACTCTTCATCAAAAAGATCCCACTATTCCAAAAATATTTCCCTGTCGCCAAATACCCCTCCGCAACCTCTTTCGTCGGTTTCTCAATAAATTTCACCACACGCGAACTCTCCTCATCATACAGCAAATACCCAAACCCCGTCTCTGGCCCAGTCGGCTGCTTCCCAATCGTAGTAATCGCCGCGCTACTCCCCCTAGCCCCCTCAATCACCCCCAACAAAACACTATCATCATAAACATGATCACACGGCAAAAACAACAAATTCCTCCCCCTCAACAAACTACACACATACCCCACCGGCGGAGCAGTATTCTTACTCACAGGCTCCAAAATAACACTAATCTTCACCCCATCTCCAATTAACCCCTTATCTCGCAACTCCTTCAACTGAAAAAATAAGATATGCTCATGCTTAACATTCGATACCAAATAAATCTCCCCCGCTCGCGTAAATCGTAAAATCGTCTCCTGTAACAAACTCAGCTCCCCCATAATCCTCAAAAACTGTTTCGGCATATTATCCCGCGACCACGGAAACATCCTCGATCCACTCCCCCCACAAAGAATCACTGGCGTATACTCAAGCGACATGTCCCAGAGTAAAATATAACCCCTTTTCTTCATTATACTCTCCATACAATTCAATTTTCAATTTTCTCTACCTACCACTTAATAAGCAACTTAACCGCCTTTGGCAACGCCGGCTTCCCATCCTCCCCAAATAAATCCCTCGAATGCGGCACTTTCGAATAAACAATAAACTTATCATTATCTTGCAACAAATCCGTAAGCATTTGCAATCGCGTCCCATATATTTGATTCCCATGCAAATCATAAGTATACTTAAACTGAGTCTTCCCCTTCTTCTTCTCCCCATCTATCTTCTCCATGATGCTCTTCAAATCTTTCACCTTAACCTCCTCATACAATTTCTTCATCGCCGCCTCATGTTGTTCCATCTTCTCATTTTCTGAATTTGCCATTATAATAATAATAAAGTGCTCACCACTCTTTAAATCTTTATCAAAAAAAATTGATTATTTGTTCCCTAAAGTATCACACACCAATCATCATGAAAATTCTCCACCGCCGCATTACTAACATCTAAATTCTTCTCACTCAATTCATTTTCCAATGCCCCCACAATATTCTTCATCCTAACTTTCCCCTCATACCTCCGATACAACAATACATTTGCATCCCTATCCAAAAAATAAACAAACCCATTCTTAAACACAATCTTATCAATCAATATTTTCTTACTCTTACACTTCGGATCCAACATTCCATCTAACCTCTCCGATTTCTTCGCCTCCAATTCCTCCCTAACTATATCCCCCTTCCCAACAATCTCCCCCTCACATGTATAAAATCTCACATGACTCCTTTCACCGCTATTAATACAAACAGCCCTCCTAATAACATAATACGTTGCCCCCAAAAAAATTTCCCCCATTATATTATTACTACTAACACATTAGATATTTAACCCGTAGTTGCATATGAATCAACTTAAATTTTGAAAATAGTTAAAAGCGAACTAAACAAAACAGGCGGCACCGGCGGCATATCAAGTGAAAAAGGAGGCTTAATATCATTTGGAATTGGTACTATCCCATCATCTGGTGGCGGAGGCGGCACCACCGGCCTCGCATCAACCTTCTCCTCCCCCTCTATCACATTCTTCAACTCCGCCAACCGCGACGGTTTCCACCTATATCCATTCTTCCCCCTCGTCAAACTTCCAATAACCGTATACGCATCAACACAATGAATCAACAATGTCTTCGGCGTCCGCAAACCAACGACCCCCTCCCTCTTCAACATCTTTATCTCCTCTCGCGAAGCCAAAACGGATCTCACTCCCAATTTCACAACAAATTCCCTAATAACTACTCGCCAAGATTGAGAATCGTACACCCTTAAAAAATTATTCAAAATAAACTGATGCATCTCTCTCAAAGAAAAATATTCCCCCCTTAACAAAATCAACTGATCACCAAAAAACTTCGCTCGCCGTATGACATCCCCCATCCATGCCAACCAGCTAATAACTCCAAAGTTCCTAAACGCCCCTCTAAACAATAACAAAATCAAATTTTTCCATCACAAAAATTTGAATTTAGAACTCTTTAAACAACTTAATGATATTTAAACCCCATCACCCGACATCACCACATGACCTCCCAAATCGCTTGCCGCGTATGCTCCCTAAACGGCCCCGATTTTTTGATTGCACCATGCCAATGCGACGGAGATAAAAAATACGTTCACCTAAAATGCATCAAATCCCCCTCCTGCGACTTATGCAAATTCGTATATCTCTTCAATAAAAAATCATATCTACAATATCTCCTCCGTGAAATCTTAACGCAGGCTTTTACGTATGTATTCTTATGCTTTCTCTTTCGGTTTACCGGGGATTTTAAGGATCTCTACGCAATTCCTAACCTGTCAAAAGCATATGGCGGGTTCATTGGTATCAATGCCGATATCTTGCTGTTTTGTGTACCATTTATTCTCCTGATGTTTCTATTCCAAAACCATCAATGGGGTAAGTGGGCTGCCGGATTGATAAGTTATCTGTTTACGAATTTGTATGATTTTGGTCAATCAAAATATTTAGAATGGGGATGGGTAACATCGGGCTATCAAACATTCGGCGCATTGATGGCTATTTCTATAACAATAGTTTTGCTATGCGTTATGAATAATCATATCATGGAAAAAGCAGATGATGCATTTAATGAACAAGCAAAGAATCCCGATATTTTTGACATTACTGGAATGACACCCCAAACAATCGCAGAATGGCGAATCCAACATCAAACGCCAGTAGAAAACCAACCAACTTACGTAACGGAGGAAGCTAAAAAACCACTTCACATTAAAGGAGCATAAAATTTTTCCCCCCGCGCTTCGAAAAAATTGTCTATGGCATAATTATATAAAACAAATGACTCAACCACCATCAACTTATTTTGCACTAGCGAATTGGGAATTAGATACTCCCATCGCAAGTGGTACCGGCGTAGTTATTATCCCCGGAAGCACATTGACGAAAGGATTTACGGATACCTATTTTTACTCCAGCCCTGATAATTCAATGACCTTTATGTGCCCCGTAAATGGCGCAACCACTCCAAATACCCATTACCCCCGTACAGAATTACGTGAAACCCCCGTTGACGGAGACTGGCCTCTTCTCACCGGCACCCACACCCTCAAAGCAACATGCAAGGTCTCCAAATTCCCAGCCCCACTAACCCCACTAAAAGGCATATATATCGGCCAAATACATGGCGATAACGATTCCCATAACCCTCAATTAGTTAAACTTTTATGGACTCCAACAAATGAGATAACAGTTCAAATACAAGAAGATGCAGATCCCTCAACCGAAAAAACTTACTCACTCGGTCACGTCCCTGCCCTCGGCCAAGAAATTGATTACGAAATAATTATAACCACCGGCAAACTAACCGTAACCGTCACACCAAAATCAACAAACAAATCCGCCTCCATGACTGCAACCTACAAAAACAAATACTGGACCGAACAAACATATTATTTCAAAGCAGGCAACTATTTGCAAGAAACTGACAAATCCTCTACCGACTACGGCGTTGTCCAATTCTACGCCCTAACAGCAACTCACACAAAATGATAAAATTGAAAAGACAACTCATAAAAGTATAATTCTATATATAAACTTTTAATTATTTGAAATGGATCCCTATGTCTACGCTAACGTCCCCGCGACCCCATCAGCTCCACCGTTACCTACGCCTGATTTATCGCGCTATAATCTTTTAGTAAAACAATATGAGCTCAAAGCTGATGTTGCTGAACAATTAAAACAAGTCCTATCTAAATGTGAGGTCGTTCTCCTTTGCGACGATTCCAGTTCAATGGGGAACGCTATCGCAGAAGAGAATACCGATCCGTTTGCACCCAAACGATCCACTCGCTGGCTAGAATTGAAGCGCTTAGCCTCAAAAATAATAGAATTCGTAACCGCCATTAACGCCGAAGGATTGGATATCCACTTCCTAAATAGAACGCCAATATTAAACGTTACCACGACCACGGGCCTCCAAAATGTTTTCAATATTGCCCCCGACGGCGATACACCACTAATAGGAGCCCTATGGAATCTCTACCGCGACAAAGCCTCAAAAAAACGCCAAAAAGAACTCCTAATAATAGTCATCACCGACGGAGAACCCACAGACGCTTCCCGCCAAGATCTCTACAACACTCTCATCGAAATAACAAAAGACGGAATCACTCACGTCAGCTTCGCCGAATGCACCGACCAATCCGACGACATGGAATACCTCGACGCATGGGACGGCCTCATCCGCAATTTCGACAACACCGACGATTACCGCGAAGAACTCGCCCGCGTAAAAAATATCCAAGGCTTCACCTTCAAATTTGATTATAACGACTACGTAATAAAAATATTACTCGCCACCTTCGTACGATGGTATTTCAATCTAGACCAAGTCCGTGTCTTCGATAACAGATACCAATCAACCCCTACACCTCAAATATCCCGCGCGGCAATCACCTATCAACCAGTTCCCAATTTCCCCCCTCAACAAATCCCCCCAACCACATCCTGTTGCGTCATCCTATAATATCGTACAGCACCCTGAAACACTCTGATATTGCGGCTGATCCAAATTAAAATACCACTTAACAAAAGTCGCCAGCAAAATCTTAATAACATAATCCGTATAATCGAATTTAAAATTCGGCCCCTGACAATTCCTCACCCTCCTTAACTCCTCCCGATAATCATCCGTATTATCGAAATTTTTAATTTTATTATCCCACTCATCAAGATAAGCCATATCTTCCTCCACATCCGTACACTCCGCAAAACTAACGTGCACATTCCCCATCGACGTCATGTCCGCCAACGTATAAAAAAGCTCCAACTTCCTACAATCTGACGGTAACCCATCGGTAATCACGATAATCAACAACTGTCTATCTCCCAATATACTCACATTCTCATAATAAACCTCCTTCAACGTTCTCAACAACGGCGTATTCCCATAAGGATTCTCTGCAAAAACATCTTGCAACCCACTCGCAGAAGTCACCCCCGGCAACTTCCCCCTATTCAAAAAATAAATATCCAACCCCTCCGCATTAATCGCTGTCACAAACTCAATCAACTTCGCCGCAAGTTTTTTCAACTCAAGCCACCTTGTCGACTTCTTCGCTGCCCCAAGATCCTCCGCAATCACATTATTCATCGACCCCGAATCATCGCAAACCAATACAACCTTGCACGACGACAAAACCATATCCAACTGATTCGCAACATCCACTTTCAACTCATACTGCTTAACCAATTTCTCAAATCGTTCATTCGTACCCATTCTTACTCGCCGAATTATTCCCTAACAATATCCCCATATTTAATTAAATATTCAGCTTTTTCTATAAAAAATTGATAAAAATATCCCCAGAACCTAAACTATTTATCCTCATGATACCAAACACGATGACTGATATTTTCGTTCCGATTGAATCTGATTATGAGTTTTCTCCGGTTCCTATCATAATGATAGACGTCTCCGGATCCACCGATGCAGCATTTCCAGTAGATCGGAAAAATAATATTCTGCGCTATTACGAATTTGAACTAGCGAAAAATATTTGTGCTCTTTCTGGCTACATCCATGCGAATGTCATCTGCTGGTCCTCTACCGCCAAATTGTTTGAAAACATGGAAATGGACCGACTCGACGATATCTACCTCGACACAGCATCCTATAGCAACGGCACCACCTTGGCATGCGGTTTCGATCTTCTTAAAAAAGAACACTTCTCCCCCTTCCAAATAACCGAAGTAATAATAATAACCGACGGAGAAATCAGCGACTCAACAAAAACGATAAAAGAAATTCTCTCCAAACTAACCACCTCCTACAAAATAAATATTCGAATTGTCGCTGTCGAACCTAACATGGCAGACTACATGAAGACCGAATGCCGCGTCGGTAATATCTTATACCGCATAATCGCCGATAATAATCTAACCCGCCTCGTAAATCGCTTCTCAATCTACAACGGATTACGCACGGAATTCCTCAACCTATCGAACCCTCTCGTCAAAGAAGGCTTCGCACCATTCCAGGAGAAAATGTTCCATAAATCCAACATGAACAAATTCATAGGCTACCTCAGCGAAAACATTAAAAGAGAATCTGATGCCGCATATATTAAATTAGCGCAAGATTTATCCCTAACAATATATCATTTAACCAAAGACAAATCGTATCAATTCCAAATATCAATCATTGATGTTTTTTCAGGTCTGTTTAACGATATTGCCGCGCCGAATCTAGTTACCCAGATCAGATCTATTTTGTTGAACGAAGTGAATAATCATATATCGGGAAAAAGTTCGACCTTCACAGATTTAAGGAAGAAGGTACATCTGAATATTGAAAATACGAAATTGGATTTAATGGAGAATACTTATGGATCGATTGTTGATCCGTCTAATAATTCAGAGGTGGATAATATTTATAAATTTTCGTTCTTGATTAAAACGCCGGAGAAAGTTATTTTGAGAACATCGAATTCTGAGAATCTGTTGGGAAGTTTAAATTTGGGTTGTAATGTGTACATGAAGGCAGCAGTGGATGTTGAAAATATTAAGTTTCCATTAATGTTCGCTCCAAATATGGGTAGTTCGGCGTTGCAATGGTTGAAATTGCATTACGCGCGAGTGTTAGGAGTCTCACCATCAAATGAGTATATATATTACTATTTTTTGATCGATGCTTTTATCGTTTGCGGTTTGAATAAATTCACGGACGTGGCTGAGCTGTATCTGAAATATGTTTGTTTGGTTTTGAACGATATTAAGTTTGGGGGAGATATTGCTGTTGTTCAGGATATTATGAGTATGCAAGATGTGGTGCCGTTCTGGGTCGTTAAGAATGCTGCGGATTATTCGGGAGTTGGTTTGCTTCCAATGACCATATATTATTTGACGTTTAGGAAGTTTATCGTTGATTTGTTTGTAGATGGAGCGTCGAAGGAGGGGTATGTTGATAAGTTGAGGGGTGAGTGTGAAAAGGATGTGAGGGAAGATTTGTTGCGTCATGGTCAGGATTTAGATAAGTTAGGTTGGGACGAAGCTAATTTAGTGTTAAAAGCGGCTGTAGCTGATAGTTGTAGGATAAAATTTGTTTTGATTGATGAAGAGGAAAAAGTGATAATTGAAGCACACCCTTTCGGTGGGAAGACATCTAAAATTGTTTGTCCTGGTAGACTAGTAACTACTGATATTCTCTGCTGCGAAATATGTAACAGAGCCGTGACCCCTAAACGATTGAAATCCTGTATCGAAAACGTTGATCTGCTTAAAAATATCAAACCCAGTTTCTACACCAATTCTACCGCACATATTGACCTCGGTGAGCTTGATGGTCTGAATAAAACTCCATTAATTACACCGGATAAATTTACATCTGATTTTGAATCATTCTCTTTGTCCAATACTATGATAGTCGATCCCATCTCTGCCGCTAAAATGCGCATTACAAACAATGACGAATTTAATAAAGAAGTTTGGTTCAAATATCCGTTTTTAAAAGGGATTAATATGGCTAACGTTGCCTTGTGTGGGGGATTCGTGAGATCAATACTGCTCAAACAACAAATGAAAGACTTTGATTTCTTCTTCTACGGCATCAAAGACGACTATCTCCCTCGCTTCAAATCGCTTCTTACTGATCTCACTAACGCCCTTACTAAACACGACCCCCAAATGAAATTTGGCATGTTTTACAAACCGATGTTCAACGTCTTTGAACTGATCGCGTTCAAAGATCCCTCCAATCATATAAACGAAACATTCACGTTAGACAATTTTGATAAATATCCTTTCATGTCCCTTAAGCGCTACCACACTGACGAAAAAATAGAACCCGATCAATATTATTTCGAAGACAACGACGAAAAGGGCGTTAAAATGAAATATCGTTTCCAATTCATCATGTGCAAATATAATGCTATCCAAGACATATTAAATTCGTTCGATCTCTTCCCATCGAAAGTAGCCTACGATGGCCAAAGAGTTTATTTCACAGAGAAATCCTTGATCGCTTATCGCTATATGATAAACGAAATCAATCTCTACGGCGGGTCCGATTTAATAAAGCATCGGATTAACAAATATTTTAAATATGGATTCTCGATAGTATTTCCGAAGAATAATCGTAAATGGGCTACAGCAGATTATGATAACAAATATCACGGCGATGAAAATTATCGCGGGAGCAACGAAAATATTGGTCCATTGAAGTTCAAAGTCCGTCGCTGCATTAAGAATATCATATACATAAACCATGGTTCGAATTATGAGAATCAATTGGAACGCAACGAGACATTAGAGAAGGAAGCAATGGGCGCGGCGAAGGCGTTATATATTTCGAGCCTGTTTTGCTCGTTTGTGTCTGTTCTACGGTATGTGAAGATTAACGAGATTCCCTATGAGTTTCCGCAATTTGCCCCGTCGGATTTGATTGAAGCTGATCAGTGTTTAATGAAAAACGGAAATGTTACATTAAACTTTTTAGATCGCTACGAAACTCTTTATAAAGAAAAAGATTGGTACAAACAGTTTTATAAGTCAGTTAAGTTAATTAATTTCATCGGCACTTGAAAGTATCAAAGTTCCAACAATGGCCTAGATTGTCGAAAAATGAACCTGGAGGGCACTTATTGCAACTCTCCTGCGGACCTGATCCATTAGGTAGCCCGTTGGTCAACAAAGGACTTGGAAAATTCTGGCACTCAAAATTGTTTTTCAAAAACAACAAACAATCGTGATCGCGATCCATTCTTTCTGAGTTGTTGTTATTGTTACGTTTAGAATTACACCCACATGGTCTTGTCATTATTTAAATATATACTATTATATATCAAAATAATCAATCGAGTGGTAGGGTAAAGGCACGATCTATTTTTTAAGCAACTGAATTCCAATAACCAACCCACATATCGCCCCCAAACTCAATCCAATCCACAAATATTTATTCCTTTGTTTATTTCCCTTGCCCTTGCACGGAGCTTTAATTATCGGTTCCATTATTTCCCCCAAATAACAAATCTCGGCGTGAGCCCCACTATCTTTCCCCAACAAAGCCCCTTGACAATAATTACATTCAACAAAAGTCTCACCACAATGCTCCATATGGGACAAAATAGTCCCCCCATTAAAACCAACTAACGTAACTATCGGGCAATTCTTACATTTCACCTTTAATCCAGAAATCTTCAAAGAGACATACGCATTAAAACTCACATTATCCCTACTCACGGGCATCCTACAACTCGGACATTGCTTCTTCCTAATCAAACTCAATCTCAAGCACTCAGAACAAAAAATATGCCCACACGGAAGATGAACCGGATTTAAAATAACATGCTGGCAAATAACACAAATCAAATCATCAAATACTTTATCAACAAACAAATCCGCATCAAGCAAAAGTTGCTCCACAACTGTAAATTGCTTCGTCATCAGGATAAATTAAAATCTTCTATATATTTGATTGAACAATGATTTTATGTTTCAATTTTTTCTCGGGCGACGGCGCGCATAGACACGCCCCCGTTTCTTCACTCGCTTCCATATACCAATTATCCTCCCCCGAAATATATATATACCCAGCCTTCTTTCTACATTCCATGCTTTCACACAATACCACATAATCATCAACATAAAAATGCTTACTCTCACTTCCATGCCCTGCTTCATCCTCAAAAATACACTTACCTATCCACCCCTTACATTTTCGACAATTCTTTTTCTCAACAATATTCGCTTTTCTAAAACACGTGTCAATAATTAAACCCTTTTTGCTGACATCAATCTCCGAACCATGCTTTACAAAAAAATAAGTCAAATAGTCCACATCTTCTTGCTTCCACAAAGTTCCCGGTTCAAAACCCTCCATCTTCGCAAAAATCTCCAGCAACATCTCCTCGGCACAACTCTCCACAACCACCTTAATCACGAAATTTTCATAAGGCTTAAAATATGAAAAATCTATCAACCGCGAACTATCAATAAAACTCCCCACCATCTCCCGCACATTCTGCGGATTGTTCAAGTCCATCGGCAAAATCGGCAAACCAATCCTATTCTTCTCATTAACAGTTTTAACTGCCTTGAAATACTCTCTCATCAACGACCGCATTTGCTCCTTAGCCTTCCCCTTCAAATCATGATCAACCAATAATTCTTCTGCTTGCATATATCCCGAAACAATATCTTGAAAATCATCTATAGAATATGGCGATGGATACGTACTCATAATCAACTAATACATTACATTCATTTGCTCAGCTGTCAATGGATTTTTTGCATCAATTTTTTATTATAATGGGCGGCATCAACTGCAAGGTCTCCAAAAATTTCGCCCTCAATACTTTTTGGTGTTTATCAGACCGCGGATCATTCTTAGTCAAATACTCCAAAGCCGGCGAATATCCCGCCCGAGCCGCCTGGAAAATATACCCATACGAATCTTCGACCCTATCAACCGTATAGATCTTGACATCACCCTCATACACATAATGCGTACCAACCGCATACGAAATCATCGCAGCAACATACTTATTCTTCAAATACCCCTTCAAAATCTTCACCATCTCTCCCCTATGCCGATCCAACGCTCCTTTCAACAAACCAAGCAACAACAAATGATGCGCATCAAATTGCGTCACCACCTTTTCAAACCCTCCCCCACACCCCAACCTCACCGGATCCGGATTATACTCCCACACCTCATTCTCCCTCCCAATAACCTTCCTCTCAATCAACATCTCAACCGACACAAACATCTCTACCGCCTCCCTCACAATGATCCCAACCCTCTTCAAATCCCCCAACTCCGCCTCCCCCGCATAATCGAACCCAAACTCCTCATTCGCAAGCTCCGTCCTAGTCTCCCCAAGCTCCAACAATTTCCTAATCTGTACCCTCGCCCTCCCCCACTCACCCAACTCCATCTGCAAATATCTCACATACATCTCCAACGCTTTCGGATTATTCGCCTCACAAGACTCCCTCAAATACCCCATTCTCCTCTCCTTAAACTTACTCTCCCCACCTTGCTTTCCCAAAAACCACCCACTATAAAACCTCTCCCCCTTCCTATACGCTCTCTCCAACAACTCCACCGTCCTAAAAACTTTCGGCCCATACACAAAGCAAAACGCAACCATCTCCCCCGTCGCCCCCTTCGACAAACTCTCCCAAATCTCCACCTTCCCCTTAATTAAAATTTCCATCTTCCTCCTCTCAAAATAATTCAACTTCCCCAATTCATTTATCTTTTCAAACAATAAAGCATTCGATATCTTCCCAGCCATATTTCAAACTTCTAACACAATAAAACAAAACACCCTACCAAACAATAATTCCTTTCAATTTTTCTCTAACAATCTCTTCTTCCCCCCGAACAACCTCTCAAAAACCATCACCCTCTTCTCCTCATCCTTAATCCCCACAATCTCCCTCAACGACGGATTATACCCACACTCAATCATCAACTCCATCAAATTATTTCTATTCCTCAACGCATTCCTAAAACAATACTCATCAACCACCACTTCAGTATTCTCCCTCAAATACGTCCTCACACCCCCCTCACTACCCGTCCTAAACATATTCCTAAAATTCACCACCACCACACCAACACCCATCTTCTCCACATACTCCAAGGGAAAATTATCTAACTCAAAGCAAACCCTATACAACTCATCATCATACGCAATTCCATAATTCTCCAACCCCCTGATCACAAACCCCCTCTCAAGCCCCCACCTAACATGCTTCAACCCAGGCAAAAATCCATACTCCGCCAAAAACTTCACATCCTCATCAAACCTCTTCCCCCCCAAAATCTTCTTCACATACAAATTCCCCACATTAAAAAAACACTTCTCATCAACGAAAAACTTATAATTATACAACTTCCTAATATTCTTCTTCCAAAACCCCTCACAACACGAATTATACAAACACTCATAATCCGGTTTAACCCCCTCACCACAAATACAATCAATCAACTCAGCACAATCGAAATAACAAAGCAACCTCAACGTTTGCTCATTCGCTGGAACCTTCAACCTCTTATACAAATTCATCAACCCCGCCGAACTAATTGGCCGGATATTTACTAAAATCTCATGGAATAATTCCAAATCTATCATTGTACCATGCGTAAGAAATGTCTGAAAACAAGTCTGATTAGTCAACAAGATACTTTTCAGTTTGTTCGGATCTTCTGTGACTACCAAAGTAAGGCATATCACATTATACAAAGGTCCATGCTCGAGCCGCAACAGATTAGATATATCTGTTTTAAAATTACGCTTCAAAAATATTTTATAAAGCGCCTCCGCACTTGCCCACGACACGGCACCATTTGGATAAATATTATTAAGCGTCCGAGTCGATGGCGTTAGCCCTGGATTCTCCAATAAAAATTTATGCAAATCTTCAAACCTAGAAGTTTTCGCCATTATTTCAAATTGTTGAACCAACGGATCATCATTTATCACCACCTCCTCCTTCACTACTTTCGGCACAACCACAACCAACCTCTCCAACGCCACATACTCCCCCCTAACCTTGTACGACGCCTTAACCCCATTCAACTTCTCATACAGAAACTTAAAAAATCTCACCGAATTCTGCCCCTGCACATGATCAAAACACCTCACAATTCCAAAAAGCATCATCACCTTCGCAAAAAGCTCACTCTCCGCATAATTCCCCAACAACAACCCCACAAACGCCATAAAATCATCCAACTTATGCCCTCCCTTCCCCTTCACAACAATTCCAACCAAATGCGATCTCGACCTCCCCTTAATCAAGAACGAAATAACCACATCAGAAAAATCTCGATTAACATCATACCCTGGATTTTTCTCTCTCTCCCTCAAAACATGCTCATACAGCGGCTGAATATCATCCCCATCCAAAGTTTTCTTTGCCGTTATATAATTATAATAATCCATTTTGTGATCCTTTTTATCTAAATATTAAATTATAAACAGATAAATAATCAATTTTTATATATATGGATCTAATTTTATATGACGAAGAATGGACTCCCAAATTGAAAGACGATTGGGTGAAAGATAGAAATTCAGCCTATTATGTATTGCGAAATTCCAAACCGATAGAATATCAGATAGATCAGGAGTTAATGTTTGAAATGGAGAATTATAATGAATTGTTTGATAGGGTTAAGGGTAGAGTGAAGAGTTCGTATGCCCGGAAGAATGAGGAGGTTATTAAGATTTATGTGATGTACGATCCGGAGAATCTCGAGTATTATATTGGATATACGTCCCGGAGTATTTTGTATACGATAAAAATGATGTTGCATAAATATTTGTTAGGGGAGAGAACAGCTTTGAATTATTTTAGTAAGAAGAGCAAGAATCCGATCGGAATGAAGATTAAGTTATTGAGTTGTTTGAAGGGGCGGGTTGATAAGGTGGAGATGAGGGATATTAAGGGGAGGTTGGAAAATAAAATTGAATTTAATTGAGATTTAAGGGTGGTTGTAAGTTAGGGGGATTTGTAGATGCTTGCGCGATGGCTGCATTTGATTGCGGGATAGGAACGTTGGGTTTGCCGGTTGGGAGTGTGGTTAAGAGTACGATAGAAAGGTTTAATTTGTTGGTCCCGGTTTTGGGCTCTAAGAAGTCTTTGGAGATTGTTGAGAAGTATAAGTTAGTGAAGGGGAGTATTAATAGTTTAATTGTTGGATGCGTTGGTGATTGTAAGAGTGTTTTGGTGAATGATGAGAAGAGTCCTGTTGCGTGGTTGCGATTGTCGGTGAATGTGCAAGCGTTGTGGATTTTGTATAAAGTGATTATGCATTTGTGGAAACAGAAACAACAGAATAAGATAGTGAAGGAGGAGGAAGTAGATTGTTTAAGGAAGCTGATCGTGAATGCGAGTCGGTTTCAGAAAGTGTCTGAGGTGCGATCGATATCGAGTGGGAGGGTTTATACGGTGACGACGACTATTCATTTGAATATGAAAGGAGTGCCAATGATCGGTTCGACGGTATCGACGATTACTTCGCGTTTTTTGCGACGCTGTTATCACGTTAATGATGAAGATGCTGCTCGATGTCATGAGCAGTTGGTGAAGAAGATAATAATGGGGGAGAATTTTAGAGAAGGGTGCGTTAATTCAGTTAAGTGGAATTTAATTTTGTGAGTGTATGTATATGACAGTTGTTGTTATGAGTTGTTATGAGGATGGCGCGCCGCCTGTGTCGTTTAAGTGGACGGATATTTTGGTGACGAGGTTTGGGGAGAGAGATTATGAGATTACTATGGTGTTGCATGGGGGGTGTTTAAAATATGCGTTGAGGTCGAGTAAGTATCCTGGGGGGACGAATCCGTATAAAGAAATGTTGAAGGTATTGGCAAAGAAATATTGCGTGAAAATAGTTGTTTGTCATTTATGCCTTGTTGAGAATGGTTATAAGAGTGAAGATGTGTTACCGTTTGTGAAAGAGATTCCGTTTAGTATTGAGTATATTATTCAAGCCCAGGTGGAAGAGAATGCGAAAGTTGTGTATGATGCTTAGGTTGATCTGTTTTGGTAGGCTTTTGTGTTGCGGATGTAATCTACGTCTGAGTGTATTTTTTGAGCGAGTGCGGGGTCTTTACGTTTGTTTAGGACGTATAGAGCGTTTACGCGGCGGAGTAAGGGGAGGGGTTTGATGCCTTCGGATAAGGCTTTATCTAGAGCTTTGTGGCGTTGTTGGGTTGTTAGTTCGTGGAGATCTTCGTAACCATATTTGCCTAATGCGCCGCGTTCGAGTGAGAATAGGCGTTTACCTTTTTGGCGATTAATACTGGGGGCGCAAGTGGGGGGTACCCAAGCGCCTTTTACTGATACTGATTTTCCTCGGCTGGTTCTTTTGTATGATTTCCTGTGATATCCTTCGCGGAGTATCTTTCCAGGCGGACACTTTTTCGGCGTTTGACGGCTAAATCGTCGTCGCGCTTCTTTTTGTATTTTTGCCCTTTGAGCTAAATACCTTTTTTGGCTCACAGAACGTTTTTGCCCACTCTGACTCGTTGCCGTAATACATGAAGCGGCCACATGCGTCTTACCTCGACTAGTCTTCCTCGAATATGCCTTCCTTTTTATTTCCCCGGGCCTACAATTCTGCGATTTACTGCGTGATCTCGCCATATTTAATATATATCTCTATACACAAATTTATTTTCCCACCGAAGGATAAATAAAAAAAACTGAAAATATTAATTTTTGCCAAGCGCTATATATATATATCCCAATACTTGCTCCAATGGAATCAACCGAGCTTGCCGCGCTTTATGCGAAAAAACAAATGGCGTTAGACAAGATAAAGGCCTTATCGGAACAAATTCTAAGTATCGATCGAAATCTTTTGGAAACACAGCGCGAAATCAATAAATATAAGAGTATTTTAGTTTTAAACTTAGAAGATGGAACGGATTTTAAGCGTATGTTCGAAGATTTGGGAAACGTCGTTGAAGTCAATAAGGCGTATGGACGGAATGGTATTGTAGCGAAAATAACTTTTGAGGTTGCGTTTGCATTAACAGATGTTCTTCTAAAACGCTTCGAACGGTATGAAATCCAACGATATTCATTGCATGTATTCAACAGAGAAAGAGAACCGAATAATATAGAAAGTTATATTATTTGGAAATACGGTATAGAGAAAAGTTCAAACGCGCTAGCCAATGTTCGAAAGGCACTGTTTCGTGTGAGCCATGCACATGATTTTGATGATATTTCGACCATTCCATATGAAAAGAATTTCTGCTGCATATGTCAAAATAAAATACCTGTTGAAGCACGGCATAATATTCACGATTGGATTCTCTGCAACGACACATGCGCTAAAGGATTCCAAGATCAGTTCCTAAAAGAATCTATTTTGATACCGATGCGATTAATTCCTTTTATTGCCTAGAATTAGATTCCGAATGCTGCAAAGAGTCCAGTTACAAATGAAGGGTTATGGCGCGTCTGAGTTGTTGTGTAAGTAGTTCGTGTCGTTGTAGTAGAATCCTCTGAGTCAGAATCATCAGAGTCTGAACTATGTGTAACACTTCGACGAACTACACGCCGCGACTTCGTATAATGAGTTGGTGCCATCGGAGCCATCGGAGCCATTGGGGCCATCGGGGCCATCGGGGCATCGAAGCCAAAAGATATCCCGAAACCAATTTTCGTTTCTGGTGCGCTTGCTCGTGAAGTATGTACCACCACAACTGGCGGCGGCGGCGGTGGTGGTGCAGACGCTTCGACAAACACATAACTCACTGCCGGCGGTGGCACGGCAATCGCTTCACGCCTTTTCTTCTCGCCAACAATGAGCGCATACACAACTGTCTTCATCGAAGTTGACCAAAATCCTTCCATCAAACCATGAATTTCCCTTTCAGAAAACATGGGATAAACCACACCAATCAACATACTCAACCCTCCACTCTTGCCCGAATCACCATTGAACCTACTCAAAGCATTCAGCACACTATGCGGAGAAATTTGTACCCCTTTGCTCCTCGCATTTCCCACCCACAAGCCGATAATCTCTCGCATTCCCGAATCATTATCCATCTGTTTCACATTAGCCACCAAACAATCTTCCCCATGATGACCCACACTCAAATGCAATCCATAAATCGTAATCTTCTGCCGATCCGAATCAAACCCGCGACAAATATCTGAACACGACATCTTTCAATTGTACCTACTATATATTAATACTAAAGAACATCCTATATAGATTTATAATCAACTTTTTCACCCTGTACTGAATATTTTATCCCATCTAATACTAATAATGACAACAACTCCACCTCCAAGCGCGAATTTTGATTTAGCAATTTGGGAACTAACATTACCCATTGCCCCCGCCGGATCGACAAATCCTATAATAATTAGTAGTACCGCTCTTGCTCAAGGATATACAAATCCCAATTATTTTTATACAGGATCAGACGGCTCCATGGTATTCAAATGCCCTGCCTTCGGCCCCCATACTACGAATAGCACCTATCCTCGTTGTGAGCTAAGAGAACTAGGAAATGCAACTCCACCTGTTGACTGGAAGCTTCTTACAGGATCTCACATTTTGGAAGCAACAGTACAAGTAGTTCATTCGCCTACGATAAAAGGAATTTATATTGGTCAAATTCATGGTGACAACTCCAGCGACCAACCGCAACTATGTAAATTGTTGTGGGCCATTAATAATACAGTGACTATGCAAGTAAAAGATGATGCTTCGCCGACCGCTGCTGAAATTACATATCAGCTTGGCCAATATCAACTCGGAGAAACAATTTCTTATTGTATTTCAATGATTCCGACTGCTACAGCCGGTACTTCAACGATGACAGTTGCGATTAATCATTACGATACCACTTTGAAAAAAGATGTTATCACGACAAATTCGGTACCATTTAAAAATACTTATTGGAATAATCAAACGTATTATTTTAAAGCCGGCGCTTATGTTCAGGAAAATACAGCCGGAACGACAGATTATGGAGAAGTTCATTTTCATGCTTTGAATGTAACTCACTCGCCAAATACGCTTGCATTACCTGTTCCCGCTCCAGTTGGACCACCCGGACCGACCCCTACACCGACCCCTACCCCAACCCCTACATCAACCCCGACCCCAACGCCAACTCATACACCAACGCCTACACCAACTCCTACACCAACGCCAACACCAACTCCTACACCAACGCCTACACCAACCCCTACGCCAACCCCACCTGTTACCACAGTTACAATCCCTCAAACAACATACAACAATCTCTTAACCGTTCAACAAACAGCTAAATCAATCCTAGCCCAACTAACTCAAATACAATCTCTCTTAAACTAAGTCTATCTCCTCAATAAATTTGAAAATATAATCCACTGCACTATTTCCGTGTTAATCCAATACTCCCACGATGGATCTAATTTCGTTAATCCGCAACCTCCCAATGGATTTACAATACATAATCACAAATTATAATCCTGAAATACTATTCACCCTCCCTTCTCCCGAATTATCTAAATATGATTGGTTCAAATTACTAAAAATGAATTTTTCCTTAAATTACCCCAAAGAAAAATTCACTAACGAAGAAATAATGAAAATCTATCGCGACAATATAATTTCCAGAAAATTTAAAATTATATGCCACGAGCACGTAACAATTATAAAACTACCCAACGGATCGTTATTTAGTTCCGGATACGATTACTATGGAAAATTAGCTCGAATAAATACAGGCCGTTTTGAATTTACAGAAATATCGGGTTTACCCAAGACCGCCGTAGCCGAAGTGATAAGCGGTGAATATCATACAATAATCAGATTAAGAGACGGGACTTTAATGAGTTCCGGAAGTAACACATTCGGACAATTAGGTCACGGCGATAAATTAAACAGAATTTCTTTCTCTATAATAAAGGGAATACCCAATAATATTATCGAAATGGTATGCGGTCGCGCTCATACGATCATCAGATTAACAGATGGAACATTAATGAGTTGCGGATCTGGTATAGACGGACAATTAGGTCTCGGGGATGATAATGATAGAAATATTTTTTGGAAAATAATCGGAATACCAAAAAACGTTGAAGAAGTTCTTTGTGGTCCGTGGCATACAGTGATAAAATTGACTGATGGAACATTATTAGCTTCGGGATATAATATGTGGGGACAACTAGGCTTAGGAGACGAACGATCCCGAAAGACATTCACACAAATCCCTCACATACCGAAAAACATTGCGAAAGTCATGTGTTACATTGATCACACAATTATTCAATTGACCAATGGAACATTAATGGCTTGTGGATATAACGCGTTAGGGCAATTAGGTCTCGGACATATTCTAAACAAAAAATATTTTACCGAAATATCTAACATACCCCAAAATATTGTAGAAATAGCCAGCTGTACTACCCATACGATCCTCAGATGCGAAGATGGAAAATTATTCGGAAGTGGATCCAACAGTGATAACGAATTATTCTTACCAGATAATGTAGCTCGATACGAATTTACAGAAATAACGGCAATACCGAAAAATATCGCGCAAATAATTTGTTCGCCTAATAAAACAATAATAAGATTAACGGATGGAACGATAATAAATTCTGCTAACACCAAAACCAAAGGGTCGCCGTCACCAAAGATGCATGTATCAAATAATATTATGGATATGGTATCTTGTCACGGTGGCACAATAATCAGATTAACGGATGGAACTTTGATAAGTTGTGGCAACAACCGATATGGACAATTAGGTACCGGAACTAACACGGATAATATAGATTTTGTCCGTGTCCGGGGAATACCCAACATATTGTCTCGAGAAGAATAACTTCAACTATCAAATTTTCACACCCAAATATAATAAATGTATAAAAACAAATATCATAAATATAAATCGAAATATGTCAAATTAAAAGCTAACAAACCAATCACAAGTTATGGAATTATTTTGGTCAAACTCGGCAACCCAGTACAATTCTTAATGATTCGACGACGAGAAACATTTGGTTACACTGATTTTGTTCGGGGTAGATACCAACCAACGAATACTAACCAAATTTCTACACTATTTCAAGAAATGACAGCAGCAGAACATGATAAAATAAAAAATTGGGATTTCGATATGCTTTGGAACGATAAGTGGGCCCACAACGATAAAAAATATCTCCCCAATATAAAAAAGGAATATACGATATCAAAAGAAAAATTCAATAATTTAAATCTCAAATACTATCTCGATAATATCAAACCCAAGTACACCGAAGGAGAATGGGGTTTCCCGAAAGGCAGGTGTGATTCCCATGAAGCCACAGTATCCTGCGCATTAAGGGAATTCACTGAAGAAACCGGAATAACCCCCGACGAAATAAAACTCCTCTCCCAAATCGAACCATTGGTTGAAACGAAAATAGGATCAGACAATAAAATATACAAATACACTTACTATACAGCTCAACTAATCTCGAACATAGAACCAACAATTACAACAAAAAGTCAAAAAAGTGAAATCGATGCAATAAAATTTTTCTCATATAAAGACGCATATCAACTTATTAGGCCCGAAGACATTGACAAAAAGAACATTTTGACGAGACTCCATGAACAGCTGAAGAGACTCTGATGAATTCCTAGCAATATAGAGAAACAAAACATGATACGCCCAAGCGCCGAAGGCGCGCCGATAGGCCCAGGCTAAGCTAATTCATAACAACAAAGAAGGGAAACAAGACATGATACGCCCAAGCGCCGAAGGCGCGCCGATAGGCCCTGGCTAAGCTAATTCATAACAACAAAGAAGGGAAACAAGACATGATACGCCCATGCGCCGAAGGCGCGCCGCTAGGCCCTGGCTAAGCTAATTCATAACAACAAAGAAGGGAAACAAGACATGATACGCCCAAGCGCCGAAGACGCGCCGATAGGCCCAGGCTAAGCTAATTCGTAACAAGAAAGATGAATAAACAAGCCATGATACGCCCATGCGCCGAAGGCGCGCCGATAGGCCCTGGCTAAGCTAATTCGTAACAAGAAAGATGAATAAACAAGCCATGATACGCCCATGCGCCGAAGGCGCGCCGATAGGCCCTGGCTAAGCTAATTCATAACAACAAAGAAGGGAAACAAGACATGATACGCCCATGCGCCGAAGGCGCGCCGATAGGCCCAGGCTAAGCTAATTCGTAACAAGAAAGATGGATAAACAAGCCATGATTCGCCCAAGCACCGAAGACGCGCGATAGGCCCTGGTTAAGCTAATTCGTAACAACAAAGATGGATAAACAAGACATGATACGCCCAAGCACCGAAGGCGCGCCGATTGGACCTGGCTAAGCTAATTCATAACAACAAAGATGGATAAACAAGACATGATACGCCCTGGCTAAGCTAATTCCTAACAATAAAGATAGATAAACAATACGTGATACGCGCCGATATACCCGGGAATTTCGAGACTATTGACAAGAACATTTTGATAAGACGCTGTTCACAGCTAAAGAGACTCTGACGAATTTAAGAATATATAGTTTTTAAATTTTAATCTTACTATAAATATATATATAAATCATGGAACCCGCTCATGTCGCTATTATTGTTTTGTTGGTAATTATTTTGCTAATTGTTGCTTTTACTATAGGAAAGGTTTATAACACTTATGATCTATTAACTTCTCGGCCGGGAGGAAATTATGTACCGAGTTATAGGCCAAATCGTCGCCCCATCGGATCGATGGGAAATATGCCTCCCCCTGATGACACACAAGGTTCCTACCCTTCTGCCCCCAATTCAGGTAACGGATCATATATGGAAAACCAATAATCGCGGAAAATTTATAACTATTAAATCATATATTTTATGATTTAATATGCATTTAAGATCCCAAAGAAATATAGTTCGCTCCTACTAGGTGTTCTAAGGAATGGATATGGTTCGAGATTTCGTAATCGATATATTTAATTGTGAACCAATAGACGTTCAAAACAACGAGAATTCCGATTAAAATGACTGTTGCCATAATGTATAACGTTGTCGGATCTAAAAATGATAGCGTTGTTCCATCTGTCCAACAAGCGGTAGGTAATACAGACGGTTGAAACGAATAGGAACTTAACAAAGTAGTTCCATTAGTCCAGTCATAACCATCTGCGGCAGGATATTTCCAGTTTACTGAATCAACGATAGTTCCTATACCATTTACAATCTTCATTTGATATGATGTGCAAGTTACTTGTTTATTCTCAATATGGTACGGCAGGATGACTATTAAAACGATAACACAATACGTAAAGAAAGTGATCAACCCAATCACCCATAGCACGATACACGTCGGCCACAAACCACACAACTCATCAGAAAATGATTTATAATATGGCAACGGATTATTCCGATTTAAATGCCGCTCCCTCAAATGAACGAACTTGAAGATAATACCATACAAAGGAATAAACATTGCCATAATGATAAAAGCATTCCGCATTACCACATAAGGATCACTCATTTTTATCCTTTGTCCATTCGTCCAACACTTCCTCGGCAACGGTTCATTCACGGAACAATATGCATCCCCACCCACGGCAATCGATTTCATACCATTCGGATCTACTACCGATATACATTGATCCTTAATCTCAAATATATCAACCTGCGGGCACTTCACATTTTCAACGCAACCAACCTCCCTAAAAACTGAATAATTCCCCCACATTTTCCCCCCAATGACCAAAAATAAGAATCCATACACACAAAACGACAAAATATGCCAATTGAAATTCATTCTCCCCCACCTAATCATTCCCCCAATTTAAAGAACATAACAAATTTAATAAAATTCAATTTTTAAAATAAAGTAAACACAAAGAAAATTACTGAAAAAATGACTATAACAAATGTCGAATTTTTAGTATTCGATGCGGTATTTAAAGCTTTTTCACCACTTCCCGTTGTTGCAGTCCCCGTCGAAGCACTTCCGGTCGAAATACTTCCCGTCGAAAGACTTCCCGTCGAAACACTTCCAGTCGCTTCACTTCCGGTCGAAATACTTCCGGTCGAAAGACTTCCGGTCGAAACACTTCCTGTCGAAAGACTTCCCGTTGAAACACTTCCTGTCGAAAGACTTCCGGTTGAAACACTTCCGGCCGAAACACTTCCGGTCGAAACACTTACGGTCGAAATAGTTCCGGTCGAAACACTTCCAGTCGAAACACCAGTTTGCGAATAAAAACCATTCAAACATATCCAACCTGTAGTGGGCGAACTATTCGAACATGATCCTACTTCATATATATTACTTCCTGGCAAAGCAAACGAACCAGAACTCGCTATATTTCCAACGCACGTATTCTCTGAAATCGACGTTGACGCCGAAACTGATTGAAAATTATAACACAAGCAACTATCATTGAGAACATTTTGACTGATACTACCGTCTGTATTCGAAAGACAAATTCCGCCAATATTATTATTTGATATGTAATTATTAACTAGCTTGTTTACATTTAACGAACCCGTCTTAGGGGTATTACTAATTAGTATACCGCAGCCATTTTGAGAATAACCATTTGACTCTACATCATTTCCTTCGCTTGTGAAATAAACTGTTGCATTCGCAATAATTCCATTTGCATCATTGCCGGTAATTTCAGAACCAATCACACTTACATTGACCATCTGATTCAACATAATACCATTCCCTTGAAAATTAGTCGCCCTAACATTCTTCACCAAGAAATTTGTACATCCCTCTAGATAAAGTCCGCTCCTACCAAATTCACATCCAGGGTGACAACACTGACCATTACGATTCCCATCAAGCGTCAAATCAGAAATCATCCCTCCAACCGAAAATCTACTCTGAACAAACCCATCACTCCCAAAAATCGGCGCATTCGCTGCCAACACCAAAAACGTCTCATCAATACCACTTCCCCTTAAATACGTCCCCCCATAAATCACAATAGGCCCTTCCATAACATACGTCCCACTATCCAAACTAATAATCCCCCCACCATTCTGACTCGCCACATTTAACGCCTCCTGAATAACATTCTTCGCCTTCGACGGATCCCCAATACTGAAAGTCATATTATTAATCACCGGAATATTAAACCCAACATGATACGCCCCATTCACAATCCCCTGACTAGAACAAACCGCCTGCTGCACAAAAACGTTATTCACAGACGAATAATACACCGCATTCCCCGTCTGTAACACCGGCTCCACATCCGTCAACAAACTAATCCCAACATCCCTGAACAAAACTCTCGTCTCACACAAATTATTATTAATCCGAGTAAATCCAAAACTGTAAAGTATATCCATGCAAATACAACTACCAATAATTTCATTATCCTCAATAGTAACCTCAGAAACATTATTCAAGCAAACCCCCGCATAAGCATTATTTATGAAACTATTCGACTCAATCCGCACATCAGCAGTATTAAAATTGAAATTATTCTGAACAGCGATACCACAACCGCCTGGGCCGGGTACATAATAATAACCATTATTAATCGCAACATTGTTCGAAATCAATACATGACTAGACCCCGTAACAACATTGTATCCATGCCGCCCATTATCTCGCGCAAGATTATTTTCTGCAACAATATACAACGATTGATCCAACGTAAACCCATCCCAACCGTTATTATCAGAAATACAATTAGTTATCGTTAAATTTTGACCCCAAAACATAATCGTTTTGTGTCCATGCGGATCAAATCCATAATGATTCATTTCTGTAATCCTAACAAAATCAAACCACACTCCCAAGCACCCTTCAGTAAAAATACCATATTTCCCATAAGTATTAGTAGCACTGACGCCTTGGCCCGCCTTATTCCCATTCAGCGTCAAATTGGAAATAATAATATTATACCCCATTTCAACTCGTATAAATCCAGCATATGCAAAATCAATCGAATTATCAATTAGCTTAAAAACGCTGACATCTATTCCGCTGCCCTGAAGATGACTATTATTTAGTAGCTCGAGGTTCCCTTGAAGGATGTATTCACCGGGTAGGATGTTAATTATGCCCCCTCCATTTTCTCCGACCAGGTTGAGCCCTTCCTGTAATAATTGAGTTTGATCCCCGCCCAATGATGGATCATAAACAGCATCCCAAGTTCCTCCCTCAAGGCTAGCCCCCCATCCATACAGAACTTTCGATGGCCCAATATTAATGATCGGAACAAAAGTACTCGCAGCCGCCCCAACCAAAAAGCACAAGGCCACTATCAAAACTGTCACGAGTTTCATGCCAAATAAGAACTAAATCCCCCAATTCTTTTACAGGTGCCCAAAATGTTTAATATTCAAATTTTATATAAAGAATCCCCCCTATATAACAACAATGCCCAACAATAAAAAAATAAAACGAACCAAAAAAGAGAGATTTCTCGATCGATTAAGAAGATGCGAGCCCCTCATGACTGACGTCAGAGTAGCTGGGGAAGTTTCGATTAATAAATTAATTGACCATTATAAGGAGAAATTTAACGAACCCGATGATATGAAAAAATATGTAATTGCCTATGTATTCCATTTGAGTAAATTGAGATCGTTTGGGTTAACGGAAGCGCAACTTAGTGATAGAGTCAAGAGAAATAATTTTGTCGAGTTTACCGATGAATCGTTTGTTAAAATTATGACATCACAGGGGATGTTGAAACTATTTCAGAATGATTTGACCAAAAAAGGGATAAGCCCGAAAGATTTTCTGAGCGAGGTGAACAAATTTTTCGCAGAAATAAACACCGATTCGGAAAGTCAGAAATTGTTTCAGAATTCTTAGTGTTTGCAAAATGTTTGTTTGATAACATAAGGAATCAATAGTGCGAGTGGAATAATGATCATCAGCCAGACGAGATTAACAGGGTTCCAGCTGTAAGTGTATGAACATGCGTTAGGATCGCAATAAATCTCTTTTGATTGGAAGCCGTTGATAAATTGTGTGATACACGTTTTCGAATTTTCAGCGGTACCGTTACAAATTTCCGTTTGTGTTTCAATTAGATGTTGATAACTACCGATATTCAATGCAACTTCGGAAGTATTTTTATAAGTATAATCGCACGTGACACAATCGAAAGGATTACAGATCTTACCACCACTCCCGTAAAAACAGGTTCCAGCTCCCAAAACATTTTCCGTCACTAAAAGCTCCCCACACAAGTCCGAACTCTTTTGTGGCCCCCCGAGCTCACAATTAGTAAAATTATACAAATTCAGAATCGTAACCAGGGTCACTTTCGAATAATTTTGCGCAACAGGAAGCACATCAACGACGAACAGCATAAACACCGTAATTCCTCCCAACAGAACTAAAATTAATGAACTACCCAGAATTTTCGTGGAAGTTGTCATCTTCGTGCGAAATCATGAGTTGAATTATTTAAAGGGGGATTCCATTTATTTGATATTTCAATTTTTCATAAGGAAAAAATTGAAATTAAGTTGATTTTAGAGGCTTATTTATATTTTTCCGAAAGTGTTTCCACAAGATGGCTTTAACGTTAGTGGGTCTGGATGTGAGTTTGGATTTACAATTTTGTCGGCCAAAATATAGTTATTATTGCGAAATCTGTTCGAAATATAAGAACGTATTAGGTTCGTGTTGTGCAAATTGTATTGGTGGGCAATGTAATGCTGAATGTATGATTCCCTTGAGAGAGCGGGTATTAAAACTGGATGAAACGGTTGGTAGGTTGATCCAAATCGCTCCATGTAGCACTATTTATGATTGCAAATGTGAAATGACCGAACAAAATGATAATACATTAGTATTAACGGGATTATTTATCGCTGGGAGTTTTATGAATAGGGAAGCAATAATTGGTTTGTTGAATAATTTTAAAGGTGATATAAATGATTTTGCGTGGATATATTATTATGTAAAAAGGATTTGGTGTGGTGGGGTCGTTGAAGAAAAGCTAGAGGTTTATTTGACGGCGGAGATAAACTTTTTTGATGTTGCGTTGGGGGGTGTTATTGGCGATGGGACCGTTATAAAAGATATTAGGTCATTGATTTCATCGTATTGCCTTTATGAAGTGAGAACAATGTTGGGGATCGTTCGACAAATTCATGGGGATCTGAAGCGTATATTACCGATCATCGTAGGACTGCGTGAAAAATTGATAAAATAATAGTATGCGTGATGTATTTAAATAATTATAGTGTTAGAAATGTCGTCGCTAAAGCTTGTTGCGATGCTAATTGGGCGTGGGTTTAGGCCGCTTCAACCTGTGTATAGTATGGAATGTGTAACATGCAAGAAACGGACCATTGATTCGTATATAAAAAATTCAGAGTGTCAATTTTCTATTCCGGAAGGTAGTGACCATATTTATGAATGTGAGTGTTCATCGGATCGTAACTTGGAGGAGATTTATAAAATCTTTGTCGCTATATGTTCTCCGAATGTGGAAGCGGGGCGATATCATTCTGTAGTTGTTCCGTTGTTAAAAGATCCGGGCGTCGATGTAAATAATATCGGGCTAATTACGCTGTTTGGTAATATAATTTTTGATAACCACATGAACAAACCGGGTCAAAAGTTACCGGGAACAGATGTTTTTTTGCAGCTTGAAAAAGAACTTGCGGAATTTGAATTAGTTTTAAAGGAAACGATATTATCATCCGGAGTCATCTGGGATTTAGGCCGTTGTGTGTTTGAATATTCCCTCTACGAAACGCGGGTACTGCACGGGATATTAAAACAAATATATTTCGATATTGAATACGTTCTACCATTTTGGGGAACCCTCCCGTCGAGAACGATATCATTTAAAAAATTGAAATGATTTAGATTAGTTTGGTTTTGGATGAGTAATATTACCAGCAGAACTCAATGGCGAAAACGAATGAGAAAGTAAAATTAATTATGCTCGATTTAATTAAAAGGATGGTAATGAATGATATTAGAAGTGTTGCTGCTCTATGTCAATTGTTGGATGATTTTAGCCCATCCTTTGCAGAGTATTTCAGGGTTTGTTATGATAATGCTTTTCGGGTTGCTGTTGAAAATGGATTCGTGAATGTTATGGTTATGTTGCGTAGGTTTGGATATATACCTGCTACATTTTATCATGAATATCACAATGCTATTAGGGTGGCGGCGTTAAAAAATCAAAAGGAGGTTGTGCGATATTTGTTGCCGATAGTAATGTCTACTAGGGATTATGATAAATTATTGGTGGCATGCTGTGGCGTATCGTCTGTTTATGAAGCCCGTATCGATCGATCGGAAGCAGAGGATATTGCGAGGGTGGAGCTTATCGATATAGTATATAACTTTGCGAAGGAATTTATGTATCGTAATCCTTTATATTTACATCATTGTACGTTTCAGTGTTTGAATGCAGCAACTATACAAGGGCTTGTTCATGTTACCCGGTACCTCATTGAAAAGATATATCTGAATCCAGATTATGTTCCCCCGGGAAAATCGGATAATATTTTCCAAAAGCCTCTCGAATATGCGTGTCTAAATAATAGCACCGAAATTGTTCGATTGATACTTCAAGTCGCAGAGAAAGTAGATGTTGAACCAGGATTGCAAACAGCTATCAAGAACAACGACGTGGCATTATTTGACGAGCTCACAAGCTATTTGAAGAAACCTATTGTTTTAATAGCGCCTGTTTTTATTAATGAGCATATCAACGGACCTAAAAATTTTATGCGTTGTCTTCATATCCAGAATAGAGGGGGCTGCTTAAATCTTTTGCAAGGCTTCGAACTTTATCTGTTCGAACAACGAATTCTATCGCTAGAGGATAACCTAAAGCTGATATTCCCAAACGTTTTATTACGAATTATAATCAACTATTGTTAGATAAAATTGAAAAAGTCAAATGCTGCACAATAATAAATTAGTTTATATTAAAATGGCTCAGAATACTTTTAGCGCTGAAACGATTTTGAAGAGGATTAGTTTATACGAATGTGAGGCAATATTGAATTGGCGGAGCGAGAAATTAGGTGAGTTATCTCGCGGGGCTCACCTAGCGATATATATGTATGGATTAAAAAAGATTGATCTAGTGAGTGAAATGAAACTCATGATCACTTTTTTGAAAGAGAAAGATCGATTTTATGCGGAGTACCTAAATAAAAAGCATGCGAGGTCGGAATTGGTGGATAAAATTGTATTGTTGCGGGAGGTATTGTTGAATGAGATCTCTTTTGCTGAATGGGCGACGGCGCCTGTGGGAAAAATGACAGATGATCAGTTGATTTTTACCGTTTATAAAATATCGGGTGATTTTGAGCCAGTTCCAAAAAAGAAGCGGAAGTTATTTATCCTTGTGGCCCGAGAGCTGCTAATAAATTGAAATGTTTTGACGATACCAAAAAACCCGGCCCCCCATATTTATATCGTCGTTCGCATATGGCGTAATAATTTATAATCATTTTACCGCATAGACGTATCAGGCGTTTATAATATTTGATTCGTCTTTCCATGTGTTCGAAATATTTTTGTTCCAATACCCCATATGCTTTGTATTTGGCGTTGTAGCATGCCGCCACTACTGAGGGCTCATAATAAATAGCATGCGCATTAACCATTTTTGTTGGGAACTTCTCAATCGATAGAAGCCAACACAGAATATTTGAATTGCCAATAGTCGCACAATTTCTATATACAAAATCATCTGCAACATGAATATCTATATTCCCTAACGTACACAACCATTGGACAACATTTAGGTGACCATACCAACAACTCCATCTGAAAGCCGCTTCGAGATCCGAATGAATATCTATCTTTGAGACTCCATACAACCATTTTGCGATATTTAAATTTCCCAAATAACACATGCGCCGAAACACAAGGTCTAACTCCAAGCCGAGATATAAATTATTCTCATAAAATAATCGCTGAACGCTTGGCAAATCGCCATTTCTGCACGCCTCGAAAAATAAATCCATTTGGTATCACAAGAATATATTAAGGAATGAAGCCTAATATAAATCAATTTTTTTCTCAAAAAGTTGAAAAAATTAGTGTTTCAACATACCATTAGTTTCAAGGAATGCTTATCGAAGCTCGTATGTTGCGAGCCGTTGCTCGTATTCGGGTTTTGGGGGCAACCGCCCGAAGCGCCGTAAGGCAAGTTGTTCCGCGAGCAGTTGCTGCTACTGCTCGAAAAGTCCCATATGTACGCCAGAATCGATCCTACATGAACGAGCAAACGTACATGAACGAGCCAAAATCTGCTGCCGCCGCTGCTGTGCCCCCTACTATTTTCAAAAAATATGAGCGAAAATCAGAAAAAATATTAAAAGCAATCTCTGATCTGAGGCTATTAGGAATCAACATAAAAAGTTTTCCAATCATGACATTCTTTGCACCTCAATCGGCCGGCAAAACGAGCTCACTCGAGGCCCTTTGTCGTAAAAGCCTTTTCCCTAAAAATTCTGGCATGTCAACGATGAAACCAATTTATGTTGTAATGCTTCCATCGCCAACGGAAAAAATAGTGGTGAATGGGAAGGAATTGAATGAAAAAATGGCAACAGATGAAATTCAGCGATTGAATTCTAATGTGAATATTGATATGATTAATGTAGTAATATATGGGCCCGATGAGATAACTTCGAATTATGGCGATTTACCGGGGTTAATAGCGTTGTCTTCGTCGCATCCCGAGTTGCCCGAGAAGATTAAGAAACTTTGTTATTCTCACATGGAGAATCCGAATACTATTCCGATTATTGTTCATGATGCGTCGGGCGATCCGGAAATTAATAAGGCGTTGCAGATTGTTATGAAGTTAAGGAGGAGTGCGGATGCATGTGGTATTATTACGAAGATTGATAAACAGAAAAGTCATAATTCGTCGATTAAGAGTATGTTGGAGGGTAAGACGTATCCATTGGGGTATGGTTATGTGCCTGTGACGTTGAGGAATATGGAAGAGGTGGATGCGGGGATGACAGTGGAGGAGAAAGAGGAGCAGGAGAAACAATTTTTTGAGAGGAATCCAGCGCTTAAACCTGTGAATGGGCCATATGGAGTTGCAGCTTTGCGGTCTAAGTTGGCTGACATACAGGTTGATAAGATCAAGCAGAATGTTCCCGAAATTATCAAAGAAATTGACGCTATGATTGAAAATTTGTCAAAATCCGAAACATTTTTGGGCGGTATCGTTGATGGGAAAAATAATGATATGATCGCTAAATTGAAACTAATGATTGAGAAATTGGTTGGCTCATCGTTGGAACGATCGAAATTCGAAAGTGAATTGCGAACGATATTTATTAACATTATGAATGATTGTATCATGGAGGAGAAAGCGGAGGAGCTTGATGTGAAACTTTCTACTCAGTTGGTTCCCTCGGAAGATTTAAGCTATTTTAGTTCGAATAAGGTTGGCGCTACGCATGATAAATTTCAAGAGTTATTTGCTTCGGGGAGTACTAGTCCGGTGTTGATTGATTCGGATGCAATTCGTGTTGCATATAAATCTGAATTATCCATGGCTAAGCTAATTTCAGCATTTGACGTACGTGTTGACGATCCCCTCGGATGGAAGCGCCTGGCCTTCAACAAAACGCTCAATCGATTTTTCAACGGATTGCTCGCAGATAATAAAATTCAAAACATCGTTCACAAAACCACCGAAGAAGCCCTCATCAAATACATTTGCGAAGACTCCCACGATGATTTGGCGAAACAATTCGTCAACTACTTAATCAAAGAGATCAGTAACGAAGCATATGGGTCAGACATTCGCTACAGTATTACGGCTTTGATTAACATTCAAAAGCGTCCCAAAATTTCTTTGGTTGAAATGTGTCGATCTTTCGCGCGAATGTTTCCAGAGAAATTAGCTTACTTGAATAAACAGCGGTTTTTTGGGACGTATAATAAATTGGCCATCGAAGTATACGGCCCAGCATGGACTCGGGCCCATTTGATATGCACTGCGGAGGATCTAGGCGAAAACGTCTACCGTAATGTCGCCGTTAACCTTCTCGATCGTATGGTCGAAAAGCTACTCTCAATGGTATTCGATCTAATGAATAAAGAAAACACAAACCGCCAACGCACAACTGTCTCTGAAAAAATTAAAGCTCTGGCCGAAGCGAAATCAATCTTGCAATCCTACCGGAGCGAAACTTAATTCTTCGTTGCAAGCTTTGGGGGTTTTGGTTTTGTACATTGCGGGCACGGTACTGTGAAATCGTTATTGCACCCACAATTATAAGTCATGAATTTTTCTCCATCACAATAATCACATCTCACAGTCCCCAAACCCGCACAAATCTTGCAAGGCTTCAACGTTCCCTTACAATTGAAACATCTACTGAATGTCACTAGCTGCTTAGTTGGATTTTTTGCATCCCAATACCTCGAACTATCATCCGAATACATATCCTTCGACAGTTCTTTCGTCATCGCTTCTTCTTTATAGTTCGTCATACAATCAACGTTACATTTGTCGCTGAATTTACCATGACCCCGACAACTCTTGCATTTCTTATATCCACTTTTAAGACAAACTTCACACGGTATCACACGAATTCCCGTATGATTACATTGGGCACATTCGATTTTTTTTGTATCTTTGCAACTTGGACAATTAACTGGTTGCTGCTGATTTTGTTTATTTAACGCTTGCTGAGCCTGAGCAATATGGTGCGCTTGCAATGCTTGCTGCGCTTGTGAAAGATTCTGTGCTTGCATAAGTCCCGACAACCCCTGATAACTATGGTGAGGGGCCAACCCCGTCGCTGCCGCCGTTTGCTTAGGCGGAGGGGGCAACTCATAATCATACCCATCATCATATTGCGGATAATGATTATGTTCATGCTCATGTGCTAAAGGAACAAATGTATAATTCCCTCCTAACGCTTCATGAAACCCATAATCATGATGACACAATCCACAATACTCACTATTTTGTGCATTACACTTAAATCGTTGACACCCGATCGTACAATCTTTAAAACGACATGGTCCTGCGGTATATATTTTTGAGTCAGCCATTTCTATATATTATTTGATAATATTAATTTCGATAAATCAACTCACACCCCAGAAAAAATTCCAGTGAATAATATTAGCATTAATGGCTTGTAAACGATGCAGTAAGAAAAAGTACGATTGGCTATGAAAATCGGCGTTACGTGACCCCCATTACTGAACACCATCGTCGCAGCCGCAGCTTCCGTGCCAGCTTCATCTACCACAATCTTTGCCTTTTGATAGATCATACCTGGCGAAAAATCTTTCGAAATCTTCCCGTACGACGCCCCGAAAATATTCGGGAATTTTTTCTTCAATAACTCACCCACATTTATCTCACTTTCAGCCTCAAAACGCGGCAGATGAACTTCTACTGTACTTTCCGGCGACATCAACTTACTTATCTTATCCACCATACTTTTCGTTAACGGAACAACAGCCCTATCATCCATGGCAACGATCATTGAAAATTCTTTATTCTCATAAGGCAATTCAATTGCACGCAACCCATGATTACTCATGTACCCACAATTCCTCACATCCTCCCGCATCATCCTAACACCAGACTTACCCTTCCCCCCAGAAAATTCCCCATCATACGTCCCTTCCACCGGAAATTTCATCCTCCAATCACACTTAAAATATATCATATTCGAAATTACACACGCTGCCTCCTTAGGAACATCAACATTCACCCTCCTGATCATCCCCTTACTCTCCGTGGTCACCCAATCATTCATCAACTCACCAACTTTCGAAAAATCTGCCACAAACAACTTAACCATCGGGAAAATCTTCGCAATATACTCCTTCGATACCTCATCCTTAAATTTCTCATTAATCCAAACCGAATTCCCAACAACACAAATACCCTTACTCTCCCCTAATTCAGGAATTTTTATCTCTCCCCCACACATCCTCAGAAATTCCTCAACAATATCTTCATCAGCCGCATAACCCAAAACCATCAAACTATTCAAAACACTCAACGGCGAATATATCGCACTCCGCCCATTCCCAATAGCATCTTCCAACACCTCAATATCAATGGCTTCTGTGCACATCGCAAGATAATTCGCCCCCAATATATATTGAAACACCCAAGAAATCTAATAATCAATTTTTCCGCTTCAGGCCTCATAAAAATTGAATACCTATCTCTTTGACCGATCCTTTAATACCGAACCCCTACTACTTGCCACAGATGGCTTCCCATCTCGAACTAAAACCAGATGATAAACATTTTTTCAAAACAATATTAAAATGGGCCTCCCTATCCGTCGTCTCATTAGTTTCATTAGCTACATACGCATCAAAATTACGCAAAACATATTCATCCCCCTCATTCTTAAATAATAAAAGAGCCCCACCGCCATTAAAAGACCTCGTCCCACTAATCTTCAACGATGAGAAAACCGATCACACCTTCGGACCCTACCTTCTAATTTCACCAAGCCACCTCACAAAAACACCATCCCCACCAATCGAAATTCCCAAACTAACCGAATATCCATTCACTCTCCCAACAATCTCTTCAATCCTATCCTACACGAATCAGTACAACCTAACCACAAACGATAAATCCTCTAAAATTCTCAAATTATGGAAAACAACAAAAGTCTATCATCCTAACGGCACTACCTGGCAATCATTCATGCGCCCCGACAACCAATCCTACATCCGAATCCCAGATCACACCAACCTCCCCCCCAAATGGAAAACCGACGTTCTAATCGCAGACACCCCCACTCACCGCATAATCCTCTACTTAAAAATCTGGGACAAATATCTCAATAATTTCGCAGACTACGATCGACTCATCTCTCACATGCCCCTCTTCCCGGCTGATCCAGAAACCCACGTAATGTCACCCCACGATGATAATCTCCCTGTTCTATTCTCCCTTGCAACTATTTAAAAAATTTGATTTTATAAACATCTGACGCCCTCTAATAAAGAAATAGAAACCACGCCGGATGATTAACTTTAATTATCACACGTACGTTTTTTCTGCCTGGCTTGCGATATGGTTAATAGCCGGCTCTATCGTTGGCTCCAGATTTTTATATTTCCGCGAAGTAGAATGTTTAGAACAAGTGACCTGCCCAAAAGGAATGATCGATCCGAACATATGCGTTTCAATTATCGACCCCCAAGGAGTAAAATCAATCGGCAATCTCGAACTCTTTCTCAAAATAGATAAATACCCAACGAAATGTTGGACCACCGGCTTCAGCATCACAACCATTGATCCAAAAGTTGTCCGAAACAAAACTCTAATCATCCTCTCCACCCTCTACCCCATATACATCCTAATCAATCTCATATCCTTCTACGCATTCCGCTACCGATACAGAGACACCCCAATATTCTACCACAAATCAATCTTGGGCTCAGACAACGGCGCAAAAACGTTTAAAATAATCAAAATCATTATCCTAATAACCCTAATCGCCTACATCTCCTTCCTCATAATATACGGCGCAATGGCTATAAAACAAAAACAAGTAACATGCACTAATTATGTACCCATAAAACTATCAAACGTAACCGCATATATCTCTACCGTCGATTGGAACGGCTACGAAAACTTAATACCAGTTTCCGGAACCTCCCCAATATCTTACACATCCTACCAACCCACCACACTCCCACAACCCTGCTGGCTCTCAACTACCATATCATTCTACGACCCCCTAACATTATTCAAATCAGCCTCCCTAATAACCCTCTCCATCCTCCTGACAGCCCTACTATATTTCCTAATCTCGAAATACATCTACTACAATCTCTACACCACCTCACAAAATTTAGAACAATTACTAAACTACGCATCAGACGAAATCATCTTTTCTCACTAAACACCTTAAAATTATCCGCCGAAATTAAAAACCCCTCCCCCCCATATTTGTATCTCTCATGGCAAACCCTAAAATACTTCACAATAAAAACCCCGCTCACCCGTATCAACGTTTTATAATATCGCACCCTTAACCTAATATGTTCACGATACTTTTTTTTTAACACCGGATTAATCGCCACATATCCTTGATTATACAATATCGCAATAACATCCCCCCCATAATAATCCGCATACTCCTCAATAATCCTGCCAGGAATATCTCTCTGAACGGACAAAAACCATTTCACCACATCATTTTTCTCCCCAGTACAACTCAATTTAAATATCATGTAATCACCAACCCCCAAATTAACTCCTAGCGAATGCACCCACTTTATCACATCCAATTGTCCCTTATTAATACTCAAAATAAGCAACGACTGTAAAACCCACCCAGTCAAATCAATACCCCCCAAACTCCAAAGCCATTTCACAACCTCCAATTCTCCATTCCAACAACTATAACGAAACGCTTCTTCATTTTCAGCATGAGTATCTATCCCACCCAAGCTCCACAACCATTGCGCAATCTCCAAATGACCAAACCAGCAACACTTCCTAAAACAATCAAAATTATCATAATCCAACTCAACAGCGCCCAAACTAAACAACCACTTAGCAATCTCCAAATGACCAAACCAACACGCTGCCACAAAAGCACCATTCAAATGATCCCTCGCTAAATAATCAATATACCCATACAACCATTGCACAACATCCAAATGCCCCCTCCCGCAAGTATACCTAAACGCATCAGTCAAAACATCAATATCCATATGCCCCTTCCCCTTCAACCATTTCGCCAACTCTAAATGTCCCGACGTACAACAATTCTTAAACGGTTCATTATACGCGACATTAATATCCGCTCCCAAAGAAACCAACCAACTCACAATCTCAAAATGCCCATTCGCACAACTTTTCCGAAACACATACTCTCCCCCTTCATGAATATCTACCGCAAATTTTTCATACACCTCAACCGCCTTCGCAAATTGCCCTGTCTCACAAAAGAGCCGAAATTGATGTGTCGCCATCGTCTACATAACATTAGATCAAAAGAACGCCTAACAAATAATTAAATCAATTTTTTCCCTCATAAAATAAAATTGAAAAACTAAATTCTTGAATGTTGTATTAAGGTTTTATGAAATTATGGTTCATTCAAAATGGCGGCCGCGGATGCTGTTGAGGTCCTCAAAGAAGAGAAGCTAGTCCCCTCTCCTGATCCGACAACGCTTCAAACGGTTCCCAGTGATATCTTTGGTACCTTTCAAGAAAAAATGTGCGACATGACATGCCGCAAATGTGATAAAGTACCACTCCTCCCTCTTTCCCTACAATGTGGATGCGTTTTTTGCCAATCATGCTTTAATAAAATCATAAAAGAAAAGACATGTACCGCTTGTCTGAATGATATCGCGCGAGATAGTAAATCCGAACCGATTACTGCGCAGGTGTTCATGATTTCGGGGAAACTTAAATCGTTAAAGGCGGATTGCATTCATAAGAAGCGTGGTTGCCGAGAACAAATTGTGTATGGGACTAATGGTGATAATTATATGAGTCATTTGAAGAATTGTATGTATGCTTTAGTGACTTGCCCGGATTGTCAATCAGTTATGTCGAAATCGGCTTTTTCTAGGCATAAGCCATTGAATGCTATTTGTCCTGATCATGTTGAGAAATGCCCTGTGTGTCACGATGACTATCGCCATAAAGACACCGCCGATCATAAGAAGAGTGAGAATCATATGATGCAACTAATGGAAATGTTGGAAAGGAATAAGAATGTCTTTGATAATTATGCTGC
>Ga0206990_1013_pt1 | contig 49795 bp, 49 predicted proteins | sample Alteio_BWMinCont_8_FD_153283 | JGI IMG/M metagenome (GOLD analysis project Ga0206990, IMG submission 153283) | Enriched cells from forest soil in Barre Woods Harvard Forest LTER site, Petersham, Massachusetts, United States -... | ecosystem: Environmental > Terrestrial > Soil > Temperate forest >... | reverse complement strand
CTGAACATACAATATATTTTTATGGTCATGATAGGTCTGTTGTAGCATGTGATGAACTAATTCCCATTACGAATGATGAAATCCTAACGAAATATTATGGGAAATTTGATAAGGACCAGCTGATTAAGTATGGTAATCTTGATGCTGATGGGGAATTTAACAAAAAATGTATTTTTGAAATTGGCAAAAGGAAACAACCGAAAGATTTCATATTGTGTTTCTGGGGAATCGGTCACAAAGAAGTAACAGATCATTTCTCAGATTGCATCGCCGTTGAACCCTCAATCGGCTACCCATCCGGAAGCATATTTGCAAAACACAAAGTATTCGAATCATATTCATATATGCACTACATCTATGGTAACAAAAATATCACCACTGGCGAATGGTATGATGCCGTCATCCCAAATTATTTCGATATCACAGAATTCAACTACAAAGAAACAAAACAAGATTATATGTTATATTTAGGACGCATATTCAAAAATAAAGGTATAGATATCTGTATCCAATTAGCTGAAAAACTCGGAATTCGCTTAATTATCGCCGGAACCGGAGACATTAAGTCATTAGGATATGATACTTTACCTGACAACATTGTGTGCGTCGGTTCCGCTGACGTTGACCGAAGAAAAGAATTAATGTCTAATGCCAAATGTCTTTTATTGCCGACTTATTATATTGAACCGTTCGGCAATGTCATAATTGAAGCGTTTCTTTCAGGAACTCCGGTCATAACAACTGATTGGGGCGCCTTTACTGAAACAAATATTCATGGTTTGACGGGTTACCGGTGCAGAACATTTGAACAATTCACATTTGCCGTGAAAAATATAGACAAAATCAAGGCATCAGATTGCCGTGAATGGGCCATAAAGAACTATTCTATGGATCGCGTTAAACATATGTATCAAGAATATTTCGACATGTTATCCAAATTATACAACACCGGTTTCTATGAAGAGAATCCTAACCGCAAAGAACTAGCTTGGTTAAATAAGACTTATCCACAAAATAAAGAATATAGTTGATCAAAGAGAAATATTAAACGATCCCATTTACAATTCCAAATTTTAATATTTGCTTATAATATATGAACAAACAAGAAGGAACGATAACCGACTATGCTACTGATAACGCCAATTTTGATTGGGAATTTTATTTATCATATTATAATGATTTACTAATGACTGGACAAGAACAAGCTTATAATCATTGGATATCCAACGGGAAAAATGAAGGTAGATACCCAAATTATGATCTATATATAGCAAATAAAACAACAACTAAAAATATAATACCGCGAAATCAAAAAATATTATTAATGTGTAGACATGGAACAGTCGTTAGATTTTTCTCTCAAATGTTTAAGACATTTGAGAACATTGAATTTTATTTCCCTCTCATATTTACAATTGATGATGCTGGAGCTTCAAATCAGAATGAAACAATTAACCCCCTTAGAACATCTCATGATGAGTTTTTAGATAGGTTTGATTTACACAAAGATTTGGAAATTAACCACAAACTTTCTACAATCATCAAACATATAAATAAAAATTATGATATTGTAATAATACCTCCTTTCTTCAGTGTTAATACTATGGTGAGATTACTGAATGAAATTCATGGAAGATTTTTTTATTATTATTGGGGGAATCTAGGCAATATTCCTTTATCTCAATATTATCCATATATTTTAAATTTTAATCAATCCAATTTATCCATTGTGTTTCCCGTTAAACAAATGCTTTCATATGAAAATATTCCCAAATCATATGTAGCAGGATTATCATTTGATCCGGATATTCTGGCATTTGAAAATACTGCTAAGATGTCAACTGATAATCATAAAAAAGGTATGATTGTTTTGAGTCGATTGCATCGCGTATATCTACCGTATGAAACATTAATAAAATCATATGATGCCGATTTACATTGCTACGGATACAATATCTCAGCTGTCGTCGATTCTTTCAAATATAAGCATGAATTCAATATATCACATGATAAATATTATGAAAAATTTGCTAGACACGATTATTTTGTTTATTTATGGAGAGAATTAGATATGGTTCAATATTCTCCTTTGGAGGCAATATTTATCGGTATACCTGTCTTTTATTTTTCTAATACGTTACTGGCAAAATTAATTGATCGACAAAATTGGTTTGAATGTGATACTATAGATGAAATGGGTCACAAAATTAATAACTTATCTAATCTTCCGTATGATGTACTTCAAGCGAGCATATCAATTCAAAAAAGAGCATTGATTTATTATTCTGATTCTGAAGTATCCAAGCAATGGAAAAAATTGTTACAATTATAAGATCGCTTCTTTCTCGGGTTTATTTGAAAATACGGAACTGACGGAAATAATAAGTAATTTTATTCGAACACCATCAAAAATGTAGCGAGGTCTTCAATAAAAATATATGTTACTTTTTTTTGATATTCATCTGCAAGCAATTAATAGCATTCCTCGTTAAAAGAGTTATGTGTTGACCATAATCAATTGCATAGTACAACCATTCTTCGATCCTGAACGGTTTCTCAAAATCCAATAGGCCAGTTGTCATAAAAAGAACCTTACAATTTTTTAGCAGATAATTAACAAAAATTTGATTAAATCTGGTTATGAAACTATGTGATACACTTTCAAAAATGTCAAAAAATTTTTAAATGTTCAGCAAATTAAAATTCCGACACGTTAAACATATTAATCGATAATATTTCGACATGTTAACCAAGTTCCGTAACACTAGTCTTATGCATAGAATCCCAACCAAATGAACGAGATTGGTTAAATAAAAACTATGCTACATTGATCGATTCATATAAATTTTTTTATGTCTGTTAGTATATAAATGAATAGTTATTATCATAAATATATAAAATATAAATCCAAATATTTCGGGCTAAAAGATCAGATGGGAGGAGAACAAGATCTCGATCAGGTAAAAGCTTTAATCAAACAAAAAGGTAAAAATTTCTGGTACAGCTCTTCAGGAAAATTATTGGTCAACAGCGGCAGTGATAAAGAATCTCTCAAAGGAATCATTAAGGTCATTCAGAATAATCCAGCGAAATATATAGATAAAGAAATAATACATGTTAGAGTATCAATCTGGGAAGATAATGATACTGTTCCAGCTCCAGTAGCTTTAGTGATTTCTGTAATTACCCCAAGGAACGTGAATGGAAAAATCGCTTTAAATCTTCGTGATGAAGAAAAATATTCTCTCTCGCGTTTCTTTCTCGAACCAAACGAATTCAATTTGTTGATGATGAAAAAAATAGCAAAAATAATGCTCGATAAGAAATTAAAAAATGATGATGAATATACATTCAAAGATGTCAAAAAATTTTTAACAAAAATTTGATAAATCTGGTTATTAAACTATGTGATTCATAACGTCTTTGATGCTGTGAATTTTTCTCAGACAAATATGATACACTGCAATAAATGGTCAAGTGGTGTAACAAAATAGTTTTTCTATTAGGAACATCAAATTAAAAATCAAATTTTTTTATATCGGACAGTAGATATATGAACAGTTATTATCATAAATATATAAAATATAAATCGAAATATTTAGGGCTAAAAGATCAGCTGGGAGGAGAATCAGAACAATATCTCGATAAGGTGAAAGCTTTACTCAAACAAAAAGGTCAAAATTACTGGTTCAGTTCTTTGGGGAAATTATTTCTCAACGCTGGCAGTGATACAGAATCACTCAAAAAGATCGTCAAGACTATTCAGAATGATCCTGCTAAATATATAGATAAGGAAATCATCCATGTGAGAATATCTATATGGGAAGATAATGATGATGTTCCAGCTCCAGTGGCTTTATTGATCAGTGTGATTACACCAAGGAATGTAGATGGAAAAATCGCTTTAAATCTCCGTGATAAAAAATATTCTCTGTCGCGATTCTTTCTTAAACCAAATGAATTCAATTTGTCCGTGATGAAACAATTAGCGAAAATAATGCTAGACAAGAAATTAAAAAACGATAATGAATATGAATTCAAAGATGTCAAAAAATATTTAACAAAAAATTGATTTTTAAATGGTCTACAACAAAATCTATTTAATGATGAACAATATATAGATAATAATGAATAAATTTATTGTAGCGTTAAAACAACAAGAATGTAGGATAATATCAGATTATACAACTAATGAAAAATTTATTAGTGAGACTGATATTCATAAATTGAATATTCCTGATATATTTTTGGAAAATGCTCCGTGGACAAATTTTAAAAAAAATGGAAAAGTCATCAACATAAGTTTTTTAAAAGATTGCGTGGAGAAATTACAGCATCCTCATGTTTATTATTTGCAATCTTATAGTGGATTCGATATTAAATACAAAAAAGCGAAGGAAATCGTATTGCTGGCCCGGATAACAAAAATAGTTGGGAGTGATGGAATATATCAATATCCCGTAAAATGCCCAGATGCCAAACGATATGTCATGGATTATGCCTATTTGAACGAAGGTGAACCACTGATTATAATAGAAATTCATGAGAAACATCATGACAGAATTATTAATGTTATTGCCGATTCATTTAGAAACGAAGAAATAGAGGAGCTTTCAAATGCTTCTTGTTTTGTTATCCCGTATGATATTTCAGATGAAAAGCTAGACCATGAATGCGAAGAAATGAAAGCAATCCGCGAACATTATGATGATGAGATAACTTTGAAGAAAATGGAGAATGAATTTACTAATTATCCAGAATTCGACAAATTCGCAGAGAGTTTTGGAGAAGAATTAATAGCTGATACCCTAGAAAATGATAATCCTTTCAAATTTCCTCTCGCTTCATTACTTAGAGCTATTGATGTTAGGAAAAATTCTGAGCAGTATGAATTGATTCTATCTTATTTTGTTGTGGGTTGTGCTGTTGATGATGTTACACTTTCTACGACAAATGATGATATTGATGAGAATTGGGGTAATGATGTAGATGAAGTTCTTGAAGACGTGGAGTATTTGGAAAACAAAGAAAAAAATCACTTGACATCCTTTGAGCTAAATATAGATTTCATAAAAAAAGAAGGTGAATACTATCTTACGCGCGATACGTTAAATGAGATTGCAATACAAACAAATACTCCTTTGGGAGTGGAATTACGACAAAAATTCAGAGCTTTTGAAAAAATGATCCAGCAATTTATCGTTATAACGAATAAGAGACGTAAGGATCGGGCTAGATGGATTAATGAAAGGCGATTGAAAAGAGCTTATGAATCCAGAGCGCTCCAACTTGAAAGAAGCAAAAATAGGGAGTTGGAAAGTTTGATTAGACGGAAAGATAAATTATTGGACATATTTAAGGAGAAATCTAAAAAAGTATGCCCTGATTTGGAAGTTGAATTGGAAGTTGATTTGGAAATTGAACCTGAAATTAAAGCAGAGCCAGAGAAAAATGTGATTCAGAAGCGCGTATATGTTCAGAAAACATCTATTGAAGACGTTATGAAATGGTATGAGAAGGAAGATAGAATACCAAATAAACGCGGGAAAAGTGATCTGGAAAGACAATATGGTAGATGGTGCATTCGAAAACGTGATGCTTATGTGAAGAATAAGAAAAGCTTAAATACCAACGAGATCGGAAAATTAAAAATAATGGGAATTATCAATGAGTGACTAAAATTGCAAGTTAAATTGATTATTATTTATTGTGCTAGCTGTGTTTGCTTTAATACGCTGTGAGAAACTATCCTATGGACCGCGATGAACTAAATTGGTGAAAAATTGAATTTTTGTAAGTTAGTATATTTACAAATATTAAGGGCTAAAAGATCAAATGGAAGAATCAGAACAAGATCTCGATCAAGTGAAAGCTTTTATCAGACAAAAAGGTAAAAATTTCTGGTATAGCTCTTCGGGTAAATTATTGCTTAACACTGGCACTGATAAAGAATCACTCAAACAGATCGGGAAGATTATACAGAACGATCCTGCAAGATATATAGATAAGGAAATAATACATGCAAGAATATCAATCTGGGAAAACAATGATTATGCTCCTGCTCCAGTAGGTTTATTGATTACTGTGATTACACCGAGGAATGTGAATGGAAAAATCGCTTTAAATCTTAGTGATCACAAATATTCTCTTTCTCGTTTCTTTCTCAAACCAAACGAATTTAATCTATCAGTGATGAAAAAATTAGCAAAAATAATGCTTGATAAGAAATTAAAAAATGATACCGATTATACATTCAAAGATGTCAGGAAACATCTATTGAAGTCTTTATGAAATCATATGAGATCGAAGAAAGTACCGAGTCAACGCGTGTAACGTAATAGGGAATTATAGGTGATTAATATATAGGCATCAGATTGATATATTTTCACGCGCTCGTTAGAGTAAATCTTAATACTCCATCTATTAATTGATATATCATGCCTCTCTTGATTTTAAAAGTAAATGAAATATCGACCTTTACAGGTTTTCCATCTGTTGATGTCAAACTGAAAATTCTTGTCGCTGTATAATTATTTGGAATCGGATCGGCATTACCAAAAATTTCATTAAATTCCGGCCACTCTATATTACCGCCTTGTACATTGAATAAGGATATAGAGAACTCTCTTGGTCTACCTGCTGGAGATCCATTTATCTCTTTTCCATACATAGATCCATTAATTCTCTCAAGAGAGCTGAATAGCGAACCGGCTGAAAAATTAATAAATGGTTCTGAAAACTGGTATATATATTTCTCATTTTCTGTTAAGTTAGTCGTTATTCCATTCTGCTGAAACTCAAGTGACCCACTTCCAAGACCTATTATTGGATTACTCCCAACACCGCCGCCTAAAGATCTCGTGACAATAATATTCGCGATATTCCCCGAACAACTATTAAAAATAACACTTTGTCCAGGGCCAACCAAAAATACATTTGGAATTTTCGAACTAGGATCCAAAAATGCCACAGGATTATTTATATTATTTTCAAAAGTTATTTCTTTACATTCTTTATCACAGTTTCGTCCCCGCATGATAACAATTTGTGATATAGGATTCGTTCTATCATTTTTAATAATATTTTTGCAGTTCACAATACCAGAAGAAAGATCATTCACTTCAATTGATGAACGATCATTTGTAATAATAGAAATATAACCATCAACATATTTCTTCAATAATTTATTTTTGGGACCCATACATATAATAGCTTCAGAGATTTATATATATTCCGGGAGGCCTTAAAATTTGATTTAATATCGCTTTATTAATGTTTATATTCATTATATCAACACAATGACTTGTTTCTGGAGAGGTATCATCATAGCATTAGGACCAATGCGAATCGAAAATGTACTTGGTTATAAGTTAGCAAAAAGAAAAAAGAAGAAATCAACATATGTTCCCGATGGGTTTGTCAAAGCACTCATGACCGCTGGCAAAGGAGTATTAGCCAACGACGTATTATTTAATGGAGCCGCAATATCGGAACAAGAGAAAAAAGAATATGCAACATGGATCGATACTTATGACTCCACCGACATTGAAAACGGTCACTTAACAGGTTTATGCGATCCATTCCTTCTACTCATCTGCCAACTATTCCAAATAAATATCGAACACAAAGCTAAAGATGGCCTTCGCACGTATACCAATACCAAAGCACCCCCTAAATCTCTGATAAAATTTAAATCCACCAAAAACCATTTCCAGGCATCGTAAAAATTGATAATAAAAATTATTGCTCGATCATACATTGTATTTCTTATCCTATCTTAAACACAATGACGACATTCGCTGAAATTAAGCACGCTCTCCCCTTTGCAACCCAAATCGGTTTTACATCAAACACAGTATACTTTACTATGCCTGACCACAAACAAATAACTATCTCTCTCGAAGAGTTTCACAAAGGATTCCCCAACTATGATATCATCAATTATAAATCATATGTTTCCACAGCCGATAATAAATTGAAATTCGAAGTCCCTCCAACAAGCGCTCTCGGCAAAGTCTTATATACCCAAACCGCTAAATCAATATAATTTGTTTATAATCGAATGAAATAATTAATCTCTCCGTTATATATTAAAAACGAGGATGGATAATGATTATTATAATAATATCCATATGATGAGTTTATATCATATTTGCACCCAATTTGGCGGTGTCCGTAAAAAATGGAAAAGTTTAGTTCATAATGGCGTCATGTTCCCTCCCGAATATCAGCCGCATCATATCCCAGTTCTATACGATGGTAAACCAATTCAGTTACCACCTCATTCTGAAGAAGTCGCTACATTCTATGCAAAATATTTGGACACAGACTACGTTAATAATAATAAATTCAATAAAAATTTCTGGCATGACTGGCGCGAAATCTTGCGCAGGGATAATATAGATGAAATCCAATCGTTTGATAAAGTAGATTTTTCTCTTATTAAAAAATATCTCGATGGTCTAAAAGAAAGCAAGCTTGCCTTAAGTGATGACGAGAAGGATAGGTTGAAAGAGGAGAAGGAAGCCATTGAGGCGCCGTATAAGGTTGCGATCGTTGATGATAAGCCCCAACCGGTGGGAAATTATAAGATTGAACCGCCTGGGATTTTCCTCGGCCGTGGTGATCATCCAAAAATCGGAAAAATAAAGCAACGAATTTATCCCGAAGATGTTACAATAAATATTAGCCCAGATGCCCCCATACCCCCCACATTACCTGGACACAAATGGGCCTCAGTAATCCATGACCGAACAGTCGATTGGCTAGCCTCATGGAAGGACCCCATCAGCGACAAAAACAAATACGTCTGGCTCGGCGCACAATCTGATATCAAAGCACAAAGCGACAAAGCAAAATTCGACCTCGCCCGCAAACTCAAAAGAAAAATCAACTCAATAAGAGAAGCAATAATAACAGATATGTCATCAACAGACGACCATCTCCGCCAAATCGCCACCGCTGTCTATCTCATTGACACTTTCGTACTACGCGTCGGCAACGAAAAAGGCAGCGACGCCGCAGATACCGTCGGAGCAACTTCGTTACGCGTTGAACACATTAATTTCCTAGACAACGATGTCATAAAATTAGACTTCCTCGGCAAAGACTCCGTCAGATATCTCAACGCAGTCCCCGTACTCCCCATCGCCTATAAAAATCTAAAAGAGTTCGCAGCAGGCAAATCCCCCGACGACGAACTATTTGATAAAGTTAACTCCAACGATGTTAATAAATACCTCCAAGAATTCATGAAAGGTTTAACAGCGAAAGTCTTTCGTACCTATAATGCATCGAATTCCTTTTCTAAAGAGTTGCGCAAGATTACAAAGAAATATGAGAATTATACCGGCGACGATAAGATGAAGCGGCTGTTAGATGAGTTTAATAAAGCGAATCTGAAAGTTGCACGGTTGATGAATCACCAGAAAAAAGTCCCGAAATCGTATGCAGATCAGTTAGAGAAAATGAATGAACAGATCAACCAAGCGATGGGTGAGTTGAAAACAAATCCGAATATTACCCCAGCGAAAGTGGAGAAGCTTAAGAAGAAAATCAAAGCATTGAAAGCGAAGAAGAAAGTTAAAAGTGAAACGAAGAATATAGCGTTAGGGACTAGTAAGATAAATTATATAGATCCGCGAATAACTGTGGGGTTTATTAAGAAGAATAATATTCCGATCGATAAATTGTTTACCAAGGCGTTGCAGGATAAGTTTAAATGGGCCTTTGATGCGGATGAAAATTTTATATTTTGAAAAAAATTGATTTTGATTTATTGAATAGATTCGATAGTAAAGTATAATGTAATATTTTAGTATGACGAGTTTTATAATAGTGGGGCATGCAAATCAGGGGAAGAGTAGTACGGCGGGCCATTTGTTGTTTAAGTGTGGGTATATTTCGCGGCATGATATGGATAAGATTATTGCGGAGTGCGCGGCTGAGAAAATGGGCCGGTGTGCATTTTCGCGAGTCCTTGATATTTACGACGAAGAGAAAACGAAAGGGAATACGCACGAATATCAACTTGTAGAATTCACCTACAAAGATAAACACTACGAATTAATTGACACCCCAGGCCACAAAATGTTTATCAGATCAATGATCACAGGCCTATATCAAAAGAAGCCCGAAGATATAATCGGTTGCGTTATGATCTCAGTAATAAAAGGCGAGTTTGAAGCCGGCTTCGGTAACGGCCAAACCAAAGAAGATATCATCCTACTACGAGCCATCGGAATAACAAAAGTCATTATCATCATTAATAAAATGGATACTGTCGATTTCGCGCAGGCACCATACGATGACACCGTTGCCAAATTAGATAAGTTTGTTAAGAAATTAAGATTCGCTAATATTTGCTATATCCCTGTATCTGGATTCAAGGGCATCGGATTAGTAAATATGGATGATATGCCCTCATGGTACAAAGGAAAAGAGCTCATTGCTCTACTCGACGATTATGCACAGATAAAAGATGCTATACCAGCGACCGCGGATTCATCCGAAGATTTAACGATCTATCGAACAAAACAATTGATCGTTCAATTTAATATCCTCAATTCGCCGCTAGTTACGATTGGAACTGTTGGAATGTGTCATTATCCTGGAGGAGAAATCGCTTACTCCATTACCAAAATTCTTACGATCAACAATAAAGAATACATACAAAAAACTTTTGCAAAATCAGATGACAAAATCACATGCATAATCACATTAGAAACAGACATCCTAATAGTCAAAGGAACCCGCATCCTATTCAGAGACAAAGAACAAACCGTAGGTTTCGGCAAGGTATTAAAAGTAAAGCCACTCTAAATAAAATTGAATTTATAAGATCAAATGCTATCTTTATAAATATTTGATTCATTACTGGTAAAATCTCTCATGTTTATGCAATTGTTTAAATCGATTGTTCCGGACTTGTTATCGTTTAAGTGGTATCAAGGGATAGGTATCGTTTTATTTTGTGCGATTAGCGTTTGTTTTTCGGTAGTAGATTTTAATCATTTTATTCATAAGGGCCAGTATCCAAATGTGTTGCAATGGGATAATGGTGTGGGGGATGGTGTGGTGAGGTGGAAACTTATTTTGATGGCTTTATCCGGCGCGGCTTCATTTAGCGGGGTTCTCAGCGTTGTTCTGACAACTGTGGGGAAATTCTCGAACTTCTTTTGGGGGATAATTAATTGCATTACCTATGGGGCCTTCGCTTTTGCATATAGTTATGGTGGTGATGCGCAAATAAATATTATTTACTTTCTTCCGTTCCAATTCATTGGGATGTACAAATGGAGCAAAATGATGCAGAATGGCACGGTAATTTCACGAAGCGCAAGTGTTTATCAAATGCTGTTGGCTTTTTTGCTGGCCGGGGGAGCTTCAGTAGGATTATATTATGAGATTCCCGTTTTCACAACAGCAATTGGCGGGTCATATCCCTATCTAAATTATAAAACACCCAGGATTCTCGATGCCGTTTCAAGTGGTTGTAATATTGTTGGCCAATTATTGTTGGTCGGTGGATTCTGGCAGCAATGGATATTCTGGATCGCCGTAGACTGTATGCAGATCGCAATGTTCTCTGGTATCACAATATTTGGCCTCAATATAAATATCATTATCATGTGGTCCCTATTCTTAATCAACGCCTTGTTTGGCATCGTCGTTTGGTACCGAGCATCAAAAAAATCTGCTCCCGCAAAAGAAAATACACGCATCCCATTAGCAGAATTAACAGAAATCAGATCTGGTCGCGGCTTAATTATTGGCAAATTTTATCCATTCCACGCCGGCCACGAATATCTAATAGGCACAGCACTCAAACACAGTGAAAAAGTAATCATCATCCTTTGCTATCGAATCATAGACCAACCCCCAGGCCCCACACGTATCGAATGGTTAAAACGCACCTACGCCCAGAATTCCAATATCGAAATTCTATCCTACCAATACGACGAATCAAAAGAAAGTTCCGTGGATAGCGCACTATGGGCCAGACAAACACTCGTCTGCCTAAATAACGTTAAACCAGATGTGGTCTACACCTCTGAAGACTACGGCGATACATTCGCTTCACATCTAAAATGTCGCCATTATCTTGTCGACAAAGAACGCGTCAAATACCCAGTTCATGGAAGGGCCATCCGCGCCAACCCCGACAAATATCTCCCCTATCTAAATAGTATAGTCCGTGCATACTATATCAAAAAATTCGTTCTCATCGGTTCCGAATCAACATGGAAAACAACGCTAGTTCAAGACATAGCCAAACACTTCCACGTCGCATCAATATCAGAATACGGCCGCGAAGTTGCCACCCGCGGATACAAAATATGGGAAGAAAAAGATTTTATCGACATCGCGACAACACAAACAGACAGAGAAAACAAAGTCCTCGAAAATCCAACATACGTTGAAAAATTAATCATTTGCGACACCGACGCATTCGCTACACACGTTTGGCACCATCGTTACATGCAAAGCACATTTAATCAACAAATTGTAGATATTTTTACCAATAAAATGAAACCAGCTAATATATATTTCCTTTCCGACCCAGAACCACCTTTCGTCCAGGATGGCACCCGTGACGGCGAGTTAATTCGTAAAAATATGCATGAGATTTTCAAAGAACAGTTAGCAACATACCGCTTACCCTACGTCATACTAACTGGAACCTACGAAGAGCGCCTCGGCAAAGCCATTACTCTAATTGATAAATCATACTAAAAATTAATTTATAAGCCTTAGTATATATGGCCACACTAAGGGATATTTGGGATAACGTAAAGGCATTCGGCTATTCCGTCAAAGTAGAAGGCCGTGACGGCTTGCGCGAATGGCAACCCCTCAAAGAACAATATTCAAGATATACCTTACCCGGCGACGCTCCTGTCGTCCCCGTAAAATCAGCTATCAAAGACCTCTCCGATCAACACCTCATCATCGGCAAAGATAAAACCGACTACACCGACTCGAAATTCAAAATAACCGATACCATAATTCTCTCCAATATAAATCCACCTGATCATTTTTTTATACAGCATTTTCGCATCCCAAAAATGTTAGACTTCTCCCTAACCACCGTTAAACTCGCACAAATAGCATACAACGCAGGCCAATACTCCGCCGCAGAAGAGTTAGGTATGTATCCCCCCGAAGTAAATAATTTTTATAACGACAATATTCTAGGCGACATCGAAACATTTATCTCAGATCAAGCCGCAAGCCTAGTTCCATCAAATCTCGAACAACGACCATATCCAGGATCCATCGCCCCAACAGCCCCCACATCCAACGCCGACTCCTCCGGCAAACTCATGGGAGGCAACAACTACTACAAATACATAAAATATAAAACCAAATATCTCTCACTAAAACACAAAATTCAATAAAACCAAATTACTATTTTTTTCCGTATAATAAGAATTATATCTAAATCATAATATATATAAACTAAAATGGAAGCAAATTTTCAAACAGTATTAATCGTACTGATTATCGTCTACATTATCGGCTGGATATTGTCACAATCTATTCGTCCGTTCCAGGATGCATGTCCTGGCGTCACTACTTCAAGAAAAACCGGTATCGTCCTCAAATGGATTTCAGCCATCTTGATCATCCTAATGATCATCTACGGCTTATACAAGAGCGCTTAATTCTCCTTCTCTAACTTTGATATCGTCGTCACCTTCATCCGACGATATTTCCATATTATGCTCCCTCGCAACCTTCTCATAAAGTTTCTTCCTCAACCGAAACGACGCCATAAACCGTGACATTTTCTTCTTTTTCTCATTATGGTACGACGTCTCCTCCAACACTAAACGACCCTCCTTAGCATCCCAACCCAAAAACATCTCCATCTCTAACATATCCCTCTCATATATCACGTACGTAAAAAAGATATCTTTAACCAACGGCTCTACCTTCTTCCGATACTTCAACCCTTTCTCCAACATCCGTTTCAACCAACAATGTTCCATCAACATCAAATTATCGCGCGCATCATCAAATTCCTCCACATAACAATCACATCCAAACTTCATCGGCTCAGTCGCAAAACTATTACAATTGCACTCCTTACATTTCGTGGGCTTATACTCCCCACTCAAATAATTCATCTGGCACAACTTATAAATCAGATGCGATACCATAATCTGCAACACCACATCATCAACATTTATTATCCCCGGTCCCCCTCCCTTCTCATACTCCTCCTTCGCAACCAAAAGAACACCCCTAATCAAACTCACATACAAATTCGCAACCCTCTTCTTCGCAATACCACTCACCCTATTCTCCTCAATATACACCGCCAACAAACGTTCCGTCTCCAATTCATCTCTCATCCGCTCCCGTTTAAACTTCCTCACTTTCCCAATAATTTTATGAATCTCAACTTCCTCACCATCCTCTTCCTCACCCGAAATAGCATCCACAATCTCATCACCCATTACATCCTCTCGATAAATCTCCTCCAACTTCTCCTCACAAACATCTATCTTCCCCTGAATAATCTTAAACTGTAAATTATGCCCATAATCAAAGCACTCCGGAACAAATGCAAAATTCCGATGTATCATCCTGGCCTCATAAGCCTTCCTATACAAGTCAATACACCGATTCAAATACTGAATTTTCTTCCCCCTATCCCTAAATTCCCTCTCCGGATCCATATTATACACCTTATCCGACAACAACTTATACTTCTTATACAACTGAATCGCTTTCCCAAAATGATCATCACAATGATGCGACGAACGCATATTCGTTTCATTCGGACATCGCTTATCTTTCTCTTCAACATGAGGGGCACAACATTGTCTCCGGTCACACATTTTCGCTGCTCAGATATATATAATTCTCCCTATATCATGAGGAAAACCCCTTGTTCGAATATTATATTCAATTTTATCAAAAATTTTCGTCTAATATAGTATATAATGGATAATTTACTTAAATTTATCTTGTTCTTATTAGTGTTATTTGTGTTGTATTCAATATTCGCTAATAATTCAGGATCCTCACGGGGACGCAGGCGCTATTCCCATTTCGCCGAGACCACCCCAGAAACAACAATGACCGATGACGCAGGATATGCTCGCTATATGGATTATATTCAAAACAGACTCTCCCTCGACGAATATCCAGCGGAAGAAGAACAAGAGCAAGAACAAGAACAAGAAGTTATGGGACAAGATTTCCTTCTCGAAGAGAAACTCCTACGCGGTTATGACAAAGACAGCGGAACAGGCGAATTAAATCTAATCGAAAAAGAAGAAATGTACCCCATCCAAGGATTCAACCTCCCCTTACAAGCAAGCCCCTCCGATGATAATTTTGCAGGATACGTCTATTAAAAATTGATTTCCAATCCCTCTCGCACTTCAACAGATATTGATGAATTTATAAAATGCATCAATGTCGCTTCTGCTTAGAATCCCAAGATGATCTCACCGGCTTAATATCCCCCTGCTCATGCTCTGGCACAGCCAAATACGTTCACCGCACCTGCCTTGAAAAATACTACCACCTGGACCGAACCACAAAATGTAAAATCTGCAACCTAGAATACGTTATCTATCACCACCTCGCAATCCACAAAAGATCCCACTTCTTCAAACTCCTCAAAGACGAATTCATAAGAAACATTTCAAAAAAGCGCTCATTTGAAATCTACAATACACTATCGCCATTTCTAAAGCGAAGTCTCTTCTTAAAAGAGAGCACACTAATAAAACTAAACAACGACAGAAATTTCATCCGCCGAAACTTTATAAAATTCCAACTTGCATTATTACTCACCTATGGAAGGGGCTTGAAATATAAAATAAAAGCGCACTCAATATTCGAAAGGAACCTAACGATAATTCTGATTCTAATTTTCGAAATAACGTTCATAAGATTTCGAGCTGAATCAATAGATATATTATTTAAAGACCCCAAAATGACCGTAGATTTTGAGCAGATTATAAAGGTCATCTACTGTATGATCGCTTTGGTATTGACCAATGTCAGGGCAATTGCGAAATTTTATAAGTCAGTCAGGGGAGTATATAATAAATATAAATCAGAAAAAATATATTATATCGACGAAATTAGAGATTTGAATTAAAAATTGATTTTATCTTATTAAAAATAATAATCGTATGATCCAATGTCCCCAAAAATAATGGCAGACAGACCCACATTTTATCATCCGACGAATGATTCCCCTTGTAGAGCGAGCGGAATTATATATATGCATACGGATAATTTGAACGTTATTAGATTCTTAATGATTGTTACCGCCAAAGACGACGGCGATGAATTAGAACCTGCCGGTGGTAAAACGGATGAAAAAGATAAAGACATCCTGGATACCGCAATCCGTGAAGCTCACGAAGAGCTCAACGGCGTTATTCAAACTTCGAAGGATGCTTTGACAGAATCTGTTTATTGTAAACCGAATAAATACATTGTTTTCTTTGTTGCGATAACAAGTATGATCGCCGAGGAGACGTTCGGGGATAGAGAAATTTATGAAGACATCCCCCGAAAAGTAAAATGGCTAACGTACGACGAAATTGCTAATTATAAAATTAGGAAGATCGATAAAAAATTATTTATGTCGAAGATTAAGATGTTTGTTGATCCGGAGCGTAAGGCGATTCTCGGGAGGGTGTTTGAGCCTGGGATTTTATTGCCGAAGATATTTGATGGCGTCGATTTCAAGAAGGCGGCAAGTTATATATATTCCGATTTAGATTGTACTGTTAAAGAGCACGGAAGACTATTTTGTGTAACATATCGCGACGGGTTAAATTTGTGGACCAACGCTGTTATACCTTATAAAATCGCATTCATGTCAGAAAATCGCGGAACTATTTATGAAATGGATGGGCCTAGATACAAACTTGTCAGTTTACCATTTGAGAAATTCTGGAATCAATCGCATCCGTTTTCGTACAAAGCTCCAGAAATATTTGACGATGGGATGGAAGGCTATGAGAAAATTGATGGTTTTATCATAAAAGTTTTTTCCTATAGGGGCACATGGCACGTTGCGACGAATTCCATTATTGACTCGACAGAAGTTTTCCTAAGGAATAGTAAGATGAATGCGCGAGAAATATTCAATGAATGTGCCATTGAGTCGAAATTAAATTGGGATTTGTTATGTAGGAACCACACGTACGTATTTGAAATGGTTCATCCCCTTTGTCGTTTAGTTGTCCCCTATGAAAAACCACAACTCTTCCACCTTATGACTCGCGATAACGAAACACTAATGGAAATCGACTCCGATATCTCCATCCAAAAACCCCGCAAGTTCGATTTCAAAACACACCAACAATGCCTGGAATACGTCAACTCTCTCCATTTCACGAACGGCGAAGGCCTCATCGTAATATGCAACACCAATACCCGCTCCCATCACCGAATAAAATATAAAAGCCCATCCTACAACGCCGAACACCTGCTGCTGGAAACGACCCTAAACGAAAAAAAAATTCTAGATAACTACCTGTTCAACAAATGGGCAACAAACGAAGAACACCTACTCACAAAATATCACCCAGAACTAATTGATAAATTTAACGCCATAAAAATAAAATTATCCGCCCTTGAACAAATCGTAAAAGAATACCAAGATACCTATCCAGAAAAAGTATCATACTACACTAACATCCCCCAAAAATTAAAGCACATACTCACTAAAATGTACCAAAAACCCGATCTCCGCCATCTCGATAAAACCCTACTCTTCGACTCCGCCGGCATCAGCTAATTCTTCTTCTAACTCCATATTCTTCTTCAGCGTATTCATAAGTCGAATCTTAAATTTCCGCTTCATCCTACATTTCCCTTCCGCATTTACCATTCGCTCCGTAATACTTACCGGATTAAGAGTCTTCAGAACATTCAAATACCGCCGTTCCAAATAACGCCGTTTTTTATTAGCAGCAGCCTTTAACAACTTCTTTTTCGATTTCGAAACAATTTGCGCTCCACTCATTTCCCCTATCAAGCTAATAACCAAATAACTTATATATAACCTTCAATCAATATCAAATTCAAATTTTTCTCTATCTAATTTCAACACGTGATGTTAATTTATATGCATCATAATTTAAAAATTTCTCTGTCTCTTCATTCATAAGCGGCGTTTTAAGTATAATTCCTGTCTTATAAACAGTATCGGCAACATATAAAATAAAATATGGTTTCCCCTCATATTCAATCGTGAATAAAAAGTTATGACAACAACTAGCCCCGCAATCTTTAATTCCCGATCCATACATATATCGCTTAAACGTAATTCCATAAAGATCAGAAAATGGAATAAGCTCCTCTAATGTTTTATCTGAATTATGAGGGAATTTGATGTTTTGGATTGATTCAGGTTTACATCTACCCCATTGACTGTCAACAGATATCAATTCTGCATTTTGGGTAAAGAAATCCAGTAAAAACTTCGATTTATCTCCGGTAGGGACTATAATTTTTACCTGATTGCTTAACTCAAATTTTCCTCCTTGGACTATGCCTATTTTGTCCGTAGGTGCTTCTCTTATTATTTTCGCCTCTTGTTCCCTAGGTAAATGCCCCTCATCAACTTTATCGAATATTATCCCTCTTCCTTCAACATCGCGATAACGTTTCGCTATATATGTTACATGATATGGATTATTTTTATATGTAACATTAAACCAGTAATCATAGCAACATTGAGCGCCTAGCAATACTGAACCGCCGGCTTCTCCACAATCAACTTTGGATGCTCGCCAAACAACATTATCAAAATGTACACCCTTAAGATTAAAATAATCCAATTTTTGATTTTTGCCATTCTCCCGGAAAACAGGCTCATTGTATAAACAATGTGCGGATCGGGGAACTTTAATCGAGGTTCCGCTAAATAATGATATTAAATAATCTTTATCAGTTGGTTCAGATGGAGGTTCTATTGGTTGTGGTTGTGATTGTCTTTTTGATTCTCCTGCTGCTGCTATCAAAGCATCAACTTTTGCTTTTGCAGCTGCTTCTGCTTCTACTCTTGCTAGCGCGAGGGCTTTAACTACTGCTTCATTTATTTTTGCTTCGCCTTCTGCTCTTGCTTGAGCGACTGCTTCAGCTACAGCTCTTTTCCTTTCTTCTCTAGCTTCTGATCTTGCTTGAGATAACTCTTTCCTTAATGCGGCAACTGCTTCCTCCGCCTTAGCTTGTCTAGCAGCCGCTTCTGCCATTGCGTTCTTTACTTCATCTCTTTCTTTTGCCGCAGCTGCTTTTGCTTCCATAATTTGCGCCTGTGCCTGCGCTTGTACTTGCGCTTGTGCTTCTGCTCTTACTTGTCCGATCCCTCTCTCGAAAGCTTCACTTGCTTGTCTTTTTGCCTCAGCTTTTGCAATTTTATCTGCTACATCTCTTGCTTTCTTTTCTGCTTCAACTCTTGCTTCCAATACTTTAGCTTCCTCGCTCGCAGCCAATTTTGCTTGAGCAAGTTGATTTCCTATGGCTAACACTCTTCCTTCAGCCTCAGCCCGCCCGGCAGTTGCTTCTTCTCTTGCTTTCCTTTCTGCTTCTACTTTTGTTTGCACAACTGCTAATTCTTTTGTTAGTGCTCGGACTCTTTCTTCCCCTTCTACTTTTGCATCTGTCCTCGCTCTCCTTTCTTTTTCTTCCATCGCTTTCCTTTCTCCATCTATCATTACTTGAAGTGCCTTTATTTCTCCTTTTGCCTGTTTATCTGCTTCTTCTCTTGCTTTCCTTTCTGCAATTACCCTTGTTTGTAACGCTTGTACTCTTAGTGCCGCTTCTTCTTTTGCTTTCTTTTCTGCTTCTACTTTTGCTTGCACTACTCCTAATTCTGTTGTTAGTGCTCGGGCTCTTTCGTCGCTTTCTACTCTTGCATCTGCCTTCGCTTTTCTTTCTTTTTCCTCCATCGCTTTTCTTTCAGCTTCTATCATTGTTTGAAGTGCCTTTATTTCTCCACTTGCATGTACATCAGCTTCCCTTCTTGATCTCTCAATCGCGTCAGCTACAGCCCGACTCACTTTTAAATCTGTTTCCACTCTCACTCGCTCTAACGCTTTCGCAATAGTCTCTGCCGCCTCAGCTTTTCCTTGCTCCTGTGCTTTCCTGACAGCTTCATTTATTTGTACATTTGCTTCCCCCCTTGCTCCTTCCAAAGCTTTGCGGACAGCTTCAGTCACCTTCACATCTGTTTCCCCCCTTGCTCTCTCCAATGCTTTCCCCACAGCTTCATTCATTTTCCCATCAGTTTCTTCTTTCGCTATCTGCAACGCTTTCGCCTCCTCTGCTGCCTTCGCTTCCTCCGCAAATTTTTTCATCTGCGCCTCCCTAAGAGCTACCGCAGCCCCAAGTGCCCCTCTTTCCTCCCCTATTCCCCTCTTCTCCAACTTATCAATCTTCTCATTCACGTCCCTAATCGAATTCTCCAACTCTATTTTCTCTTTCTTCATCTCTTTATATTTCCCCACATATTGAACAATCACCGGAACTACCAACCCCAACACTTTAATAGGATCATACGCTCCCCCAGCAGTTCCCCTATCCACCTCACTCTCAACACCACTTTTCAACTCTCGATAAACTTTCTCCCGCTCCTTCAAAGTCTCCCTCAAATCATTCAAACGACGAACCATTGAATTATACTTATTAACGAACAATTCGATATCCTTCGAAATGTATTCCATTATATATATAATTTATAAAATAATACAATTTGCATCCGACCCATCAGATATATTTTTTGGATATTTTAGTACGAGCATCCTTTTTGCGCTCTCAAAAGATTCCGCTGTTGCAGAATCAATCGTTTCATACACATAATCCGAATTAGTATATTTCTGATTCGTCTCGATCACATACGATTCTGTTTGCGTTTTTTGGTTCGTTCGTTTTATCAGGTAGGCTTTTTGTTCTGGCATTGACGAAATCGATTGCACGGCATTTTTTCTATAAATGCCCCCAAATTTAGCTCCCCGCGCATTATAATTCGGGTTTCTCAGAAGCAAATGCGTTTCTTCCAAAATCTTCTTCGCCGATAAAAACGTCGCCCCTGCAGCAGTATCTATCAACACCCCTTTCATCTCACTCCCCTTCGAATACATCTCTACAAATTCTGTCGCATCATAAACAGCAAGTTTCGTCACCCCCTCATCCACATGAGAAATCAAATAAGCATTAATCACTTCCATAAATACCCAAATAAACTAAAACCAATCCATCCCTTAAACTTTATTCTTCAAATTTTTAATCGCATAACACTTTATCTCTATAAACTGTTATGCCCTCGGCTGATCCGACCGTTTCGCCTAATTTAAACGTAATTATATTCTCGCCATTTCTATCCCTCCAGACTGCTTCTGGATAGGAATTCCCTTGGTCATCCGTGATCTCTAACACCTTTCCCTCACTCACTCGCCCCTCATAACCATACTCACCCATACACATCCCTCGCCTAACATCAGCTCCAATCAACAACCTCACATAAACTTTTCTCGACGAAACAAAACAATACGGATTATACCTACATCTCTTCCACACCACTATCTCGCCCTGCCCCAAAGCGATATTCCTATTCATATCATCCAAAAACACATTCACGTGCTTCACCTCCCCATACTCAAACACCACCTCATCCATCAACACCCCATCCCTATCCCATCTCCAATACCCTCCATGTATCTTCCCCCTCTCATACCGAAATCTCTCATAAATCTCCCCCGATCTATAATACTTCTCATACACCCCATTAAGCACACCATCACCCCCAAATTCATACCTAACAGCAAACTCCCCCGTCTCATACCACCTTTTATATTCCCCCACATAATCCCATCCCCTAAAATAATATTCCACCGACTTATTCCCATTCATATAATACTCCTCACACTTCGCCGGATCCTCATCATACCCAACCCTCTCTCTCAACAAACTATTCTCATACCAAGCCCTAGAAACCCCAACACGCCTCCCATTCTTAACAAAATAATGCTCCCTCCTATTCCCATTCGGCCAATTCCTCAAAATTTCTACAATCCGCATAACTACTCTGTAAATCACATAACCCTCCCATAATTTCCAACAAAATAAATTTCAAATTTTTCAATACACGGCCTCCTTCTCAACCACCCCACTCGATAGCCAACTCGTATACTTCCCCCGCAACTTCCCATCAACAAATTCACACTCCAAATCCTTCCCCCCATTCTCATGAAAACTAACAAACTTCCCGCTCACATTACCCTCCCGATAACTACAATGCACACACGGAATCAAATTCGGATAAAAAGATTTATACTCCCCATCCTTCACATCTTTCTTATAATAACATTTTATCCAAATAGTTCCATTCCCATGATACGCAATATACAACCCATCCTTACTATCCCCAACGATCTCAAACTCCTCGGTCACCATTCCACTCTTATTCCATGACTTCAACAACCCCCTCTCATCCCCCTTCGACGCATGATATTCATACTTCAAACGTCCACCTGGCCAATACCTCAACTTCGCCATCCTACCATAATACACACATTAACAAAACACCACCATCAACTCAAATATTCAACTTTTACCCGATCCTCCTATTTTTAATCCCTATCCCAACACACAAAATAAACAGACCCATCATCGGCGAAATAATACTCCATAAAATCTGCATCACATCTTCCGGATCCTGCGTTTTGACATCAATACCATTCGTATAGCAACTAAAATTCCCCACCAACGGAAAAGAATCCCCCAACATTTGCCCAACCCTCGACCTCGGCAAAATCTCAAACTTGCCATTTACCATCACCCTCAAACAATCCGTAACATTCTCCCCATCAACTCTCTGACAAATTGTCCCCCCATATGAATTCGAATCAACTTGATAATAAATGACAGCACTCAACACCCCAACAACAATAATACCAGAACACACAATCAAAAACCTACTCCTATAACAACGAACCTTCCAATTCGCCCCCGCCGATCCATCGGATCTCTTTACAGCAGTCGGCAAGATCAAATCTCTCTTACCCAATTCAATGCCCGAATCACTACCACGCTCCATAAGTCGCGTTTTCATACCAATCAAAAATACTAATACACCTCACAAACAATATTTCATTCAATTTTTTCTCCTAAAAAAGTTGAAAACAATATGTACTGCAACACGTTTTAAATATTCCCACGATCACACATTCAAAAAATGGCGGCAACCGCAGCGGAACCAGAACTACCCTCACTAACCGCAAAATATGAAACTGAAAAACACCTCATCATCCAAACATTCCTCGAAATGGCTCAATGTCATCTAACCCATTTCGATGAGGTCCTATCATTCGAATATAACTCCGCCATGGCAAAACTATACGAAAAAGTAGCTAACCACACCCTAAAAGCCAACGAATTATTCCATCAAATAAAATCAGAAGATAAGAATCGCAAAGACGAATTAATCGCTCTGCTCGAAGATCTCCCTCGTAAACTCGGTGGCTATAACGTACCATTAACGCTCGACCTAATGTTTCGAGCGGACGGTCATACATTTTCGAAATTATTTAGCTTCTTTAAAAAGATCGATCTCCAACCATTCTCATTGGCGATTACCCAAGCGTTCATTGCTCTTGTTTTCCGATTTGGTTTAACGAATGAATTTTCTGGAATGGAAACGTTCTACCTATGCTCCGATGAAATCACTGGCTTGTCCAAGCACGGCGTGATGACAGAAAGGGAACAACTCGGCGCCCACCCTTTTGGCGGCAAACGCGACAAAATCACTTCCATGATCGCCGCAACACTTTCTGCTAACTTCACCCCCGCACTAGAAATCGCTACCGATGAAAAATTAGTCAAAGAAATCGCCCAACAACGGAAATCATACCCCACTTTCGACGCCCGTGTATTCCCCACCAATCAACTTCTCGTCGGAAAAATGTTCAAATCCCGCATCCAATCATGCTATCGCAACACCGTCAGCGAATTCCACGACTATTTCTTTGGCACAAAAGCAGGCCACAATCTAAACTCCACGATCAAACTCAAACGTATGCTGGAGATCCACAAATTCGATTTCGAACTAATGTGCCCACCCTGCCTAAAATATGGCGTATTCATCAAAGGGCAAAAAGCTATTGTCCCCTTAAAAAAACCATTCGTCAACGACAAATTTATCGAATTCCTGTACGCAAAAGATGATTTCAAGTGTCCCTTCGAATTCGTATTCTTCGAAGATATGCTAAAAGCCTACCCCCACGGCCACTATATTAGCGAATCCTTGCGCAATGAAAAGAAAGTTAAATTCGAAGCTGATGCGAAATTGCAGCATGAGAGGGACCAATTGAAAGCGGACAAAGTCGCGGAATATCCTCGCCCATCGAAAGAGGAGGTCATCCGATTGCGCCAATTGAAAAAGAAGCAAAAGGAAGACGCTCGAGAGGCGAGGGCAGGGAAGATAGGATAAGATCAGACCGGTATTTTGTCTATTTTCTCTATAGATATATATATTAAATGCCAAATAATGCTTTTGAGACATTAACCACAATGATAATGAACTATGAAAATAGTTGTACTCATCGTAAAAGCAGAGAATGCGTAAGAAAAGAATTAATAAATTGTTTTATGAAAATTTGTTGCCCTGCGCCTGTACCCCCTGTTGGAGCGTTTGGACTAATGATTAATCAGTCCGTTTTTGTTGACGCCCTATTTGGTTTCGCTGTGGGTGAAAAATATAACGAAGCCGTGCCATTTAAAACGATTGAAGCAGCTCTTGTAGTCGCTCTACCTGGCGATACCATATATATTCAGCCTGGAAATTATGTTATTACTTCAACGGTATTTTTAAAAAATAATATCAATTGGTATTTGACACAAGGAGCTATCATATCAGGCTTAGTATCCGGACCGATTTTTACTACCCCCGGATCGCTGGTTATTTCATCTATTCAGGGTTATGGTGCGTTTATATCAACAACCGGGATCCTAGCAGCCACCGCTGGAGCCCAAATTATTTTTCAGGCTCAAACTGTCACAAATAGTTCGCCTTCTACTCCAGCCTTCCAAATCGGTACTGCTAGCCTAACGACGAATATAACAAATACGTTTTCAACAGCAAATATATTATCCGTTACGGGTGCAGCGAATATTAACTGGACAAGTCAAACCATGACAACTGCAGCAACAGCAATAGCCATAGGACCTAACGCAACTGGTAATGTAATTATCAATAGTCAATCCATCTCATCAACGGGCCCCAATCCCACGATTCAAAACAATGCAAAAAATTTATCCCTAACAGTTTCAGCTCAACAATTCACCTCAACCAATGACTCTCCTGCCATTCTAATATCTATACCAACGCAAACTACTGGCAATATTTCGCGATCCAACTTTAATTTCCAATATGTTCTCGCCAATGGAAAAGGAGGCATATTAACAACCTCAGGAGCCAATCCCGCTAATATACTTATTAACGACCAACCTCAAATTACTTTCACTGCCGCAAAGGTTGAATCAAACACCACAACCGCCTCCTCATTCAATTTCGACAGCACCATAGTTAATTTATCTATCGAGAATTTCAGCTATAAACTAACCGACCCCCAATCCCGTGGTGGCTCCGGCTTCAACGGTCCCTTCAACTCATCCATATTCGCAATCAACGTGACCAATAGCGCCCTCGTAACAATAAACATCGACACCACAACCGCCTTCCTCCCCACCGCAACAGGCGGCTACATAAACATCAACCAAACGACCGCAATTCCAACCACCCTCAAATACACAGGCAAAGAATTAATAGTCAACGGTACCCTACTATTCATCACCGGCTCAACAACTGCCACTCCCAGCACAAACTTCACCGCACAAGACTACTCCGGCACATCAATGCCGATCAACACATCCTCAATAATAAATCAAAACGCCACAACCAATATAAACATCCAAAACATTACCGTATCCGCACCCCCCGCTACCAGCATTACCCCACTACCAATAATAAATAATATTTCCGGACAAATGCTTCTATCTTCCAATCAAATCTCCGCAAATATCGATCACACCAATGTAATCACCAATACCGGCACCCTCTCCGTTAATTCCAAAAATATCCTTTCCACCGCAACAAACGGCAACATAATAAATAACAACAATATCATGAATTTATCTACCAATAATATATCTACGACCGCTGCGACTTCAACTTGTAACGCCATATTAACAAACGGAAGCAGTTTAACGCTAAATGTTGGAACAATATCTGTCAATTCAACTGGAATTGGACTATCAATTATCGATCCAGGTAATGTCAACGGCAAAGTTAATTCTATCAATTCTATACTTGGCTCTGCAATTCAAAGTCTTTCAACGGGTACAGTAGAATTGCTCTTTAACGAAATTTCAACTCTTGGCACGCCCGGACTTCGATTATCATGTATCCAATTCAATGCAAACACCGGCGTTGGGCGATTGATTGGAAATCTGATTAATTCTAATAATTGCAGCACTGCCATCAACGTTGTCGGTCAATTGGTCACAATTAATGTGAATAATATAATTTCTCAATCAAGTAGCCAAGTAATTAACGTGAATGCTCCTAATGGTGGATTGAATCTTTATTTTCTTACACTAACGTGCAGCAATACTAATGGATGTATTTTTGTCTCTGACGGAACAGTAAATTTATCATTTATAAATATGATAGGTACCCAAGTTGTAAATGCAGGTATACAATGTCTAGGAGGGACAATCAATGCAAATGGGCAAAATATTAATCTAACATCACCAGGAAATGTTGGATTATTGTTTGGGGTTTTTGCTATAGTAGGATCCAGTATTTTTAAAGGTGACTTCGGACAGGTTCAAGCAGATGGTATTATTGGTAATTTTGCATCAAGTAATCCAATATGGTATCGCGCCGATTCTTCAGTTGTTCAAAATAATTCCCCCGTTTTTCTTATCCAGTTCTCCGCACCCGCACAAATTCACACAATAGGAGGATATTTCTCCACAAATAATGAACACTCCATCCAATATGATAATGACATTCTGGGTACACTAAGGGTTTTACCCTCTATATTTGTGAATGCCCCAAAAGGAACAATTTTTGCAAATCCCGGACCAACAATACAAAACGTTGTCATGGCTCCCTCAATCTCAAATTCTCTCCTCGGCAGTAGTATTAACCTAATAGGCGGTCCTCTAACAATCGACGAGCATGTCGTCTAAAAACCAGCTAAAATTACCTGATTCATACAATCTTTCTTAACCTGCTCACACATCTTCCCATAATAATCGTTCCCCTCCTTCATTTTATCTAAAAATAAAAACACCGTCATCATATTCACCAATTTCGTATCCCCATACAATTTAGAAATATCCAACGGTTTCGATTGCGTCCCCTTGACACCATCCAAAAGATTCGTAATATTATTATCCTTCCGATCATCTCCGTACATAACCATTTTCATCTGGAATCTTATCGTATTTTCAGACCTGTTCATAATTTTAGCTATATCGGGTACACCCATTTTGTTTTGAATGAATTCTCGTAATTTATCGTCTTCTTCCTTAGTCCATTTCGCCGACTGCGCTGGAACAGGCGTCACCGGAAGCGAATATGTATCATCCTCAACAACGGCCGGAAGCTCCTCAACAACCGGAGCTACTGGCGCAGCGGCCGTGACAACCCTCCTAACAATTTTCTTAATAATTTTCTTCCCTGGTTTAATTTCAAGCTTACTCTCCATTATAATATACTACCTATAAATACACACTCCTCTAAGTCTCTTTATAAACCAAAAACTATTTTCCCTATATCACTTGGCTCAAAATCATTATCTGATAAAATTTTCTTCATTGCCTTCTGCCTATTCCCAAACCTACTCTTCGAAAAAGTCTTTCTCGGAAACATCTTAATAAACTGACAACACCTCGATCGATTACTATTATTCGGTCTCGATCCGTGAGCCATTTTCTGATTCCAAATAATGATCGACCCCCTTGCTGCAGTAATTCTCTCCGAAGTAGATACATATTTCATATCATTTTTATCCAAATTAGAAAAATGGTATGATCCAACTTTCCCAATAATCTTATCCCGAAACCCAGCATACCATTCTTCAAAATAATTCGTAAACCCCGGCACACAATGAAACCCCCCATCATCCAACGAATTATTCAACACATTTATCACCCCCTGCAATTGCAACCCATCCGCACTACAATACAAGTTATTCTCTGTAACAAAATCCCTATAATCGCTATACTTCAACGAATCCCTTTTCGCAATCACCAATCCATCAATATCAACATACGTCGACGGATGAAAATCTAAATGTAATTCCGGATACGAATAACTAGTCTTCCACTCAGGCTTATCCACCAACTCCCCCCCAATCAACACCCCCCTCGTGGGCCTATACAAACAGCACCTATCCTGATTAACAATCAAATCCTTCTCCTCACTCAAAATAGAAAACGCCCTATAAATATTCTCATTCTCCCTATTCCTCATAACCTGCTTCGAAAATATAGGCCTCGCACTATACAACCCATAATTCGACAACGACGCTTCCCCATAAGACCCTAAATCATCAATATCAAACTTCTCATTCAATTTCTTCAACTGCCCCCCTATCTCCTCATATGTCGCCTTACACTCCGCAACCGTCAAAACATCCCTAACCACAACATAACCATGAACATCAAAATACTCCTTCATTTTCTTCTCCTCCTCAACACCCCCCAACGAAAACGACACCGTATACATTATATTGAATATCCTAATCTCTATCCAATATAATATATTGAATTAAAATTAATCAATTTTTTTGATAAATAAAAAATATCACGCTATTCACATGATATTTACGCTCCAAGCAGGTTGTTACACCAACTTAGAGGGCCCAACCCGGTGTTGTACGTGTCTCATAAAGAGTATCTTGGATGTACAACAGCTTCAAATTAAATTTATTCGTTAATGAATTTCGTGTCCGGGAGGACGCTTCATATATGATAAAGATATCCTCTCCAAGCACTTTTAAAATCAACTTTTTTCCTATACAATTGACCCAACTACGAAGCGACATTTTTCCCCAATCGAAGTATTTTTCCAAAATAAGTCGCCGATTTGCTTCTCGACATTATTCGGTAAATTTAATAATGTTTCATGCGATTGGAGCGTATCCAACATTTTAGCGGCCGCAAAAAATGCGTTCGGAAGTATAATCCCCTCACGTTCCGTTGCGATCAACAATTGGAAAAACCTCGCCCTAAGATCCGGCAATTCAACGCAAGAATCAAAAGCAGCATCAAATTTCTTCTCCAATCCCTTCTCATAAGTCCCAACTTTCTTCAATTGCCCCAACACAGCCGTTTTCATCCGCCGCATCCGCTTCTTATCCGTCAAAACAACCATCGTCCACAACAACGCCTTGGCCTGCTCCTTACTCAACGTATCATTCTGCCCTGGATCAAAAATAACCAATTTATCTTTCACATGATCATACACGATATTTCCAAAATGCAAATCACTCATCACAAACCCCTCCTCAAAAGCCGTCAATATCGCAATCCTATGCAACTCCCCAATATGCTTCAAAATCTTCTCCTTAAACGGCGACGCATCAAACTTATGCCTATACTTCAAAATCTTCGCCAACGTATCCCCATTCGCCATATCCCTGATCAAACAATTCAACGTATTCACCTCCACATTCGGAATCAAAATAAACCCCGCCGAACCAAAACTAGTCTTCCGCCTCAAATGTTCAAAAGCATCATACTCCAACCACAAATCCATCTCATGAAATACTAATTTCTCAATCCTGTTCACCAAACCATCAATCTTCCTCAGCGACCTCAAGGCCTTAATCATCGCCACCGCATCATCCTCAATATTCTTCCTCACAACCGCAACTACTTTCTTCCCCCCATCAACCATACACACCATATGCACCTGCTTCACCGACCCCACACCCAGCAACGGCCCCAAACTCTCAATACCCGACCTTATCGAATCGGGAATACTCTTCCAAAATTCAGTCAACCCCATCGCATCGTTCGAATCCCTCAACCCAGCCAACATCTCCTTATACTCAACTGGAATCTTGGGATCCGGATCCTCTGCCACAATCTGCCCGAACTTTATCGCGACAATCCCCGTATTACTCAGCAACCCCCTCAAATAACTCAAATTATCCCTACTCTCCCTCAAAGTTCCAATCAATATCTTCGCCTGTAACCTCACCGGCAAGGCATTAAATATCGCCCCCAAATGACCAACCATAGGCTTCAAAAGTTCATCTCCACCCAACCTCTCGAAAATTTGCTTCTCCAACACCCCCTGATACTTCACCTTCGATTCCGCACTCTTCCCTGCAAAACCTATCATCCTCACCACCACCCTCTCCATAATATCCCTCTGCACCATGGGATGCAATTTCTGAAATTCCGCCCTCATCCTCTCAAGCGATTCAACAACCAACACCGACTTCGGATCCCCAACATCCAACCCCAACTTCCCAATCCCCCCACTCCCCTGCACAAAAGCAAAACACTCATTCTTATCACCTGGATACGCCAACAACCCCACCTCCAACAACTTCGCATTAATCGAATAAGCCACCCTCGAATCAACAATATTCTCCTGCAACAAACTCGCCCTCACGAACCCCGCCCTGACCATCTCTCCCTCCAACTCAGACTCAGTCACCAAATACAACTCCAACGAATTCGGCAACACCATCCTCAACTCTCTCAACCTCAACTCCACCTCGGGAATCTCATTCAAAATATATTCCATCAAAGTCTCTCGCATATAATTAACCGTCTTCACCAGATAACTCTTCTCCAACTCCCTCATCGTACTCCCAACCATCTCAGCCCACTCAACCAACGATAATTCCTTCTCATCACCCTTAATCGAAAAATCCGGAACCTGCGGCATCGGCACAAGCTGAAATATCTTCTTCTTCGCCGTATAACTTACCGCATAATCAAATTTCTTCTCAACACTCTTACTAAATATCTTTTCCGGATTCAAATACAAATAAACCCCTCCCGCAGATGCCAACGCTGCTAATCCAACCCCATATAATTTCCACGGGTGCTGTTTTTTTGGAATGGTTTTCGCACTAAATGCTGCAACCCTCCTCGCTACATCAAATACCCGACGCATCGATCGGCCCTAAACACCCCCCAATTTAACGACACTCCCAACTAATCAAACCCTTCAATTTTTTCTAAAATATTTTTCTAAAAATTTCCCCATTTCCCCATCCCGCATCAAATAACAAAGAACTTTAATTTTTCCCAAACATAAAGTTTTCAACTGATGATCATCCTCACCACATAACCGCCACCCCTCAATATAATGTTCCACCCCCCTCACTTTATCCATATTTTCACCATCAGCACACATCATCCCCGCATAATAATGCCCAAAAGGATTTTTCAACTTCCCCGCTTTCATAAACCACTCGAACGCCCCCTTCTCATCCCTCTTCGCCAACAAACCCAACCCAATCGCAACCATAGCCGTCGAACACCCCAATTTCGCCGCCCCCTCAACCGTACCCACCACAACCCCCTTAAACCTCCTCTCCTCATTCCCCCTAAACCATTTCACCAAACTCTTCCGCTCATCCCCAAGCTCAATCCCATCGAATAATTTCTCAATATCCATCCTCATTTCCATTATATCAATAAACAAAACAAAACCTCTTTCAAAATCAATTTTTAAACCAATAAATCCCCATCACCATTAATTAGATTCTTGATCCTCAGCAATATCTTAATCTTCCCCGAAGGAATCGCATATATCAAGTTATATTCATACACCGCGTCCATAAATTTATCAACATCATTATCAACAACCGCCGCTATACAATTCTTAAGCAACAAATATTCTGCCTTATCGACAAACGCCGGATTCAAATCTTCATATCCATCCAAAAAATCAAGCTCTTTCTCAGCCATCTTACAAAGCCCCGCATTAAACAGATAATCCCCCGCCAAATATCTCGACAATCTCCCATCGACCGCAGATTTCGCCACTTGCTCATACACCGTTGCCGCCTTCCCAAACAATTCCATCCTGACATAAAAATCAGCTATCTTAACCAAAACTTTATCCGCCAATACATTATCGCACACTGCCCTATGATATTTCTCCGCATTCAAATACGCATTAACGATAGCCCCATCATCCCGACCCAAAATAACTTCCAAATCCCCAACCTCAGTATACAACCTCCCTATATCATGAAACCTATCATCGTCCAACCTAAATTCAATACACATCAAAAAACACATAACAGCCAATTCATACGACCCCACCTCCTTATAAATCATCCCCGCATCCCTGTACAACTCATAACACAAAAACGAATCATAATCCCCTTTCTTAAACAACGTCGCTCTATCACCAGCCAAATGAAACGTCTTCGCAGCTTCCGGAAGCATTCTCAAAACCCTATACTGATTCCCAGCTTTTTTTAAAAGTTCAATCGCCTTCCGTTTATACCCCCTCGAAAAAATATCCCACTTAACCAAATACTTGTTCGCCTTATCAATAAGTTTTTGTATATCTGCTTTTTCCATATGTTGCTACTCTTAATTAAATTATAACCCAATATAAATTAATTTCTATTCAACTTTTAATGAAACGTAAAAAATCAAATGGATCTTGCGGTCCCAATAAAATTTTGAGACGGACATATGTTCGACGTCCATCGATCAAGAGTATTGGGAGAGATACTGATGATATGACCCAAGCGAGAGGAACTGTCGTTCCCGCGAAATGTACCCGTAGACGACGTTCCCGTAGGCAAGGACCACGTCGAAGCAAAGATAGAATTGTTCCGGCGACACCACAACTTCTGCAACAATATAAGTACGATCAATTTGACCCACCAGGAAAGCGCCACAAATCACTCAACAAAGCTACCCGCCTATTAGGAGCCCAAGTTGTCTACGAAGAGCTAAAAAACTATAACGCATTCCCCAAAAAAAATTCCGAAGAACACGATAACATATCTGACGATCTAACCTATCTGAAACGAAATAATACCATCAGAAAAAGACGAACATCTAAAAAACGCGGGTTAATTCACATTTGATTTCATAATATTAAACATTAATATTATAAAAAAGAGGTATCACATGGAATTGCACCAAGAGTGGATGAACCGGTTGTTTTCAAGACAACTGCTATACTATTAAGCGATGATACCAAAGGAGCAAGACGGATTCGAACCGCCGACGTCAAAGACGCAGAATTTAGCAAATTCTTGCAATAAACCAACTATGCGATTGCCCCAATATATATAGATGCGACATGTCTTTAAGCCTTTTCGTACCATATAAAGACCCTACCATCATCTGCAATTTCCTCTCAGAGAAATATTATGATCTGGAATGCCTTTATGACAATTTGCTAATAAAATTATATTAAAAATAGCATAACCAAATTTGAAAACAAAAAATCCAATTGAAATATAATACATGTTGCGAGTCCATCCCGACGAATCATACAATGACGGCGCGCTCAATAATATTAAACCACAGAAGAATAAATACCCCGCGAGCATTATAGTTCCCCTCTCAGGATCATTTTTTTGATATAAGGCGGAAATATCAAGAAATAACAAAATCAAAGAAAAAAATATATACGTCGCTAACCATAAGCAAACCATATCAAATCCACCTAATTTCTCTATTAACATACCCACAGAAATGCTCGCTGAAATAATATATGTTAAGCTCAAACATATACTAGCTATTATCACACCAGTTCTCCTGAAATAAGATTCCGTCGCTCCGAGCAAATGAAATTCAGCCTCCATTTCATACCACATAATCACCCCATTTTAGTCTATGGTCTATCAAAAATTTATAAAATCAAATTTTTAATATGGTCATCCACCTCTTCTACAACTTCTTCTCAGACTAATATTATGTTCAGGAATGCCTCTATTACAATTAGTTAACAAAATTATATTTAAAACTGCATAACAACATTTCAAAGCAAAAAATCCAATCGAAACAGAATACATGATAAGAACCGAACTGGATAAATCTTTGAAAGATGGAATGCTCCATATTAACAAAAAACATAATAATAAATTGCCGAGAATCATTGAACTGCCTCTCTCTGGATCATTTTTTTGATATAACGCCCCTATATCAAAAGATAGCACAATCGTAGCAAAAAAAATATAAGTCGCTCCCCATATACAGGTCATATCAAACAATCCTAATTTCTCTACCAACATCCCCAAAAAAATGCTCACCGAAATAATATATGTTAAATCAAAAATAATACTCGCTACCAGCACCCCAGTTCGCCTAAAATATGACTCCGTGGGCCCCAGCAAATGAAAATCGCCCTGCATTTTCAACCATATAATATCCAATTTCTTTACAGTCTATCTAAAACTTATAAAATCAAATTTTTAATTTCGATAACGCCGCAACCTCCTGCTTCGGTATGATTCCCTCCGCATCAGGCCCGACGTTTAACAAAAGATTTCCCCCGAACTTTTTCACAGTTTGATACAACTCATTCAATTCATCTGCAGATTTCCAATCAAGATGCTTATGCAATTTATTATACCCCCAACACGTGGATACTCCAATAACCGTCTCAAACTTGTGATCCATCTTCCTCTCCGGAATAAATCTATCGGAAAAATTATAAAAATCTCCATGCTTCCCTGACTCAAACTTCCCTAACCTATCATTAACGACTATCGTATCTTTCACCACCGAATCATTATACATCCACGCCAACAACTCCTGAATCTTCCATTCCTCAGCAGTCTTACTCCAATGCCCATCTAACCACAACACCTCCGGCTTATACGTCTCAACAAGATATTTAATCTGCTCATGAACTTTCGCTACATAATTTGTATGTGTCCATGGATACCACTCCAACAACGAATAATATACCCCGAACTTTAATCCAACTTTTGTAACAGCCCTTTGTAAATCACCAATAATATCCCTCTTCGGCCCAACATCCACCGAATTCCATGCCATGCAACTCTGCGAGTTCTCGCTTCGCTCGGCGATGTTTAACATCGCTGCTCCGCCTCTGCTCTGATCCTTCCTATAAATGGCACTCTTATGCGGAAACAACGTAAACCCATCATGATGCTTCGCCGTAATCACAACATACTTCGCCCCCGATTTCTTAAACAACTCTGCCCATTCATCCGGATTCCATTTCGACGCCTTAAACATTTCACCGAAACCATAATAATCCATATCCTTATAATTCTTCTGATGATACTGTATCGTTAACATTTCCTTATCAGGCGGAACAGAATAATACGGGTTCTTCAGTCTCCTCAAATACCATTCGGAACCATTCTGAATCTTCGCCTTCTCCTGATATACACAAAACCCAGGTACCGAATAAACCCCCCAATGAATCATAATCCCTAACGAACTCTCCCTAAACCACTCCGGTAACGGCCGCTTATCAAGTGAATCCCAATTTGCCTCATACATTTCGATTAACCCACCTAAACACACGCCTAAATAACAAAAAATTAAATAATCAATTTTTCCAATCCCCGCAGGAATTGCTGCGCCTTTAAGACTTTTTTGAAAAATGTCGATGTCTCCTCTGATCCGTAAATAATTGTGGATAGATAGATCCAAAACTATTTAATTATTCTCCACCCGGATAGAATTTATTAATGATATTATATATATGTATATAGATAAATGACAAAAGCATGTGGATGCAATAAATCGCGAAATACGAATAATAATTACTATCGCAGTTCAGAGTTGATGAATAGAAGTAGCCACTCTAATTTCTCCAATAGAAATTTTATAAATGATGAAAGATTGTTTCCCTTCTTGCCTGGAACGGGTTTGTTTCCAGTAACCTGCGAAGAATGTATAGCATTGTGCGAGGAGGACTTTCCGGATAAGTTTCGACGTGATGTGTGCGTAGTGGGTTGTGTCCGAGCTCATTTTTGTGAATAATCGGATATAAATAAAATGAACCGTCACAACATGGATCAAAATAATTTAATGATGTCTATATATTTCAGATAAATATATAGTCATATAATTCAATCGATTATATACAAATTAGAGCTTTCATCAGAAATTGCATCTGAATTTTATCCTTAGGAGAGATACGTTTTATCTGTTAAACTATGAAAGCAAGCGCTAAACAGGAATCGGACCTGTATTAAGACATTAGAAGTGTCTCGTTCTATCCATTGAACTATTAGCGCGGCGCACCCAGTTGGAATTTAACCAACAACCAATGCTTCAAAGGCATTTATTATAACATTTAACTATGGATGCAGAGCTCATACCTGTTTTTACGCAGGAACTCGAGTTTCAGAGACTCGTGATATGATTTTATCTATATGAGCTAAAGCCTTAAAAAGGAATCGGACCTTTATCCCTGGTTTCGAAGACCAGTGCTCTATCCATTGAACTATTAAGGCATGAGAATTATCCAAGCATTACCTGTGGATAATATATAATATAAACAAAACTTTAAGCCATTTTCAGGGGCTTAAAGGGACCTAATTATATGTGCCCCAAAAATGGGCGACGGGTCTTCCAAAAAAGAGTATATACAGACCGTTCCGTGCGCTTATTATTTTTATAGAATTCCACGTAACCCATTGGATATATTGCAGCTGGCCCGTCTTCACGATGGAGTTTACCATTTTTATACCAAAGTTGAGTCCCATTAATATTCTCAACAGCCGGTCCATTATCTCGATGCAGCACCCCCATAAAATACCATCTTTTCTCATCTGGAGATTCCACCGCAGGTCCATCACTCCTATGCCTCAACCCACCCACAAACCATTCTCTAATCTTCCCACTCCTATATTCAATCGCAGCCCCATCATCCCGATCCAATAACCCATTCTTATACCAAAATCTGGTCCCCATACAATCAATTCTAACCCCAATCATCAAAAACTTGATCTCATCTAACGTCAACTCCAGCGTAATCAAAATATGATCCGTAACGCAAGTCACACCTTCCCTTATCACATCACCACAATCCTCCACATATAAATATCTATATCCATCATTCCCATAATTCTCACAAAAACTAATACAATCTAACAATCGTTCGCAATAATGGAATCCGCTTGTATGAATTGCTAGTTTACCTTCATGCTTATAACTCTTGCCGACTTCATATTGATATCGATAAATACCACATAGGTTGCGATCTACTATTTTGTAGCCACATTTCATCATAAAGAAAAAAAAATAACATCATAACAATTATTCAAATATGTTATGGTGTGCTGAATTCAATTTTTACGATCCAGGGGGCGCAGCTGCGGTTGAGCCCGTCGGCACATGGCAATAGCGGCAGCGTTTCTTGGCATAGAAGAGTCCTGCAACCACACTTCCAAGCGTCACGACGACTCCAACGATACCACCGAGTGCAATTCCTTGCTTAAAAGTATGAGGCCCCGAAAAGATTGACGTCTTCGTAGTTCCGACTGCTGGTGCTGCTACTGACGACATGAAAGGGAACAATAAAGTACTTCACATTCTCTCTTTATGAGGTCTCCATACACTTAAAATTTCAATTTTTTGACCTAGTATATCATTATTATAAAATTGTGCACCATGATTCCTTTTTCGGTTCCAATTCTTTCTTTTTAGGTAAATCACTCTCTACTTCTTTTTTTGCTGCGGAAACTTTATCTAAAATTTTTTGTAGCAATTCTCTATTTTCATCATTTAAACTTTGGTACATCATAGATCGCTGCAAGTCTCGAAACTTTTCGCCTCCATTCCAAATATCATTACTTGTTATTTCACGATCCCTCGATAGATCCAAAATTTGGTAAGCATCTTTATCTTTTATTTCGTCATATTTTTTACTAAGTTCCGCATAATTTTCTTTATTTCTTGGTGTAACCAAAGCTTTGTAGTAGGCGTCATTTGCTATTTTTTTTAAATCTTCATACGACTGCCCCAAATTTCTATCAGAAGAATAGTTTGTATATTCCATTTTTTTAATCTTCTCAAATAATTTTTTATAAGCGGCATTTATTTCTGCAGTACTCGCTTCTTGAGGTAAATCATAGATTTCATTATATTTTTTCTCTTCATATAATTTTTTTATTTTAGTCAGCAACGGCGTGAGTTTTTCCTGCTGTTCTATCAAAGCAGCTGCTTCTAATTTTCTCTCGGTATCACCGATCAAATTTCTATATTCGGTTTGTTTTGCTACTAATTTCGGATCCGTGGGTTTATAAGGATAATCTAAATCGATTTTAATCTTGACAGCAGTATGGTGTATTTCATTTGTGGATGCCTCTGGTGATACGCCTAAGATCTCTCTATATTTTTGTTGTTTATATAATTCCTTATCTATTTGTAAAAGTATTGTTATATATGAATCAAAAAGGAGGTTAGATATTTTTGTATAGATCTCTTTATTTTTCTCCTTGCTACAGGTTGTTTTGTTTGCGGTGGCGTCATCACATGGGATATCCTTAGGGGAATATTCTTTGATTAATTCATTATATTTTTTGGTAACTTCATCAATCGGGGCACCTTTTTTTAATCCAAGAACACTATAAGGATCAGCAGTAGCAATCGAGTTATAATAGTCTAATTTTTTCTTATATATATCATTTGTACCCCCACTTTGAGATAGCTTCCTTTCGTATTTAAAAATCTTATTACAAGACATATATATATATATCTCTTGAAATAAAAAATCGGTTGTTTGGGGGTTCCAGCGAAAATCGAATTCGCGCCACATGTTTCCAAAACACGGATCCTACCACTAGACTATGGAACCAGATGATCTTGGATGGAATCTAACCACCGTTTCACGCTTTTCAGGCGTGCGCTTTAACATTAAGCCACAAGATCAAGAATACCAGCTAGAAGAATCGAACTTCTCTTACAATGCGTTTAAAGCATGTCCCTAACCACTCGGGCAAACTGGTAAAATAATACGTAGGTGAATCGAACACCTGTCAACTGTTTCTAAGACAGCCCCATAAACCACTCTGGCAACGTATCTGTAGTTGGAACGAGACTCGCACTCGTATAAACTGCTTTTGAGGCAGTCCCCTAAACTTCTCGGGCATCCAACCGCTCCTCGACTACGATTTTAACGTAGCTACAATGCTTAACAGGCATTTGGTCAGACACTAACCCATCGAGGAAATATCGATATCGGGACTCGAACCCAAATCTTTTAGTGGAGAGCTAAATATCTTACCCTTAGACTATATCGACACTATATAAGAGCGCCTAATCTTTAAGCCTTTTCATCCTACTTAAGGAAAAATTGAAAACGCTTCCCCTTAACACTTCCATGAATAAATGGGCTTGCTACACCATTACCGGACATATGGATCCATTTTACTCCGCATTGCTTCATCTGTTGGAAGATGGTACTACCCATCAAATTAAAACTCATCTTACTAAAACTTCCCCAGATCTCAAACTATATGAATCCCGAGCTGCCCTCGAAAAAATTGCTACGGCTACCATTAAAAGGGACGACAAAAAAATCTTCAATATGATTCTCGATTGGGCTTTCCATTCCAAATTCACAAAAGGTCACCCATTTCTGGACCAACTTGACGATCATTTTCGATTTTTCGTCGATCCCTTCATCAAACACAAACCATCAAAAATCACATCCCTATTTATCTACACCTCCATTTCTAACTTAGCAAAATCTGTGACCTTTGGCGTAGCCTCCCCAGAATTTTTTACCCCTGGCCAAGTACACCACCGCGTTCAAGACGGTTCCGCCATCGGACACATAATCAAATCTTGCGATATGAAAACCCTCCTCACCATAGTCACCACCATCGCCAAAGAATCCAACCCCACCGTCGACTATAAAAAATACGCGGGTAACGAAATATTCCTCTACGCCAATCGCCTTGCAAATATTTACTCCCGCACCGATTTCCCCGAAATAGAAGCTCTATCTCCCCCCTACTCTAAAATTATGTTTGAATATATGTACCACTCAACCCCAATCACACTAATCTGCCGCAACGCAGTACTTCACACCCCCCGCCTAATCAACATCGTTCTAAAATTCGGCCCACTCAAATATCCCAAACGCATGATCATGAACTCGATCACCCAAATCATCCGAACCCAACTATGCCAACTCCACAAAGACCCCTCAAAACTAAACGACATAAACTCCATCTTCTACTTCCTCTCCGAAGATCTCTACCAAGAAATTACAGCCGAATACTCCCCCACCGATGAAGAACTCTACGCCTCAATTAACTACCTCTACGGCGAAGCCCTCATAAAAAAATGCTACAAAATCATCAAATTCGTCCTCTGCTTCCTCAAATATTTCAAACGCGATCTCTCCCCCAAAATGTGTGAATTCACGACAACCCTCCCCAATCGAAAAAATCTCGTCCTCCTCGCAATGGAAAAAGAATACATCCAAAAATGCTTCTACCAATCCCTAACCAAAGACGACTACACCTACCTCGCAAATTTACAAATAAAACAACTAACAATCCTAACTCCATTCTTCTCCTTCCTCAGCGAATGGGGCCTAACAAAAATAATCTCCGAATACGTCGGCATCGACAAACAGTTCGTTCATTACACTATTTAGTCGTACTATCTTCCATGTCCTCTTTTCCGTTTATTTGTCCAATAAATGGCACGGAATTAGCGATACCATCTACAATTTTTAACTCGCCCCCCTCCACAGAATGAATCATCGGTTGCCCATCTAACCTAAACATCCCAACAGTCGAAGCCGGCATAATAGAATTGATATCCTCCTCATATCGATCGCTTTCGGTCGTCTGATCACTCATGATCAAGCGCGCCCTCCTAATAAACAAATGAACATAATGAATCCTTCAATTAGTTCACTATTTCAATTTTTTATACTGAGCAAAATGATCCAGCACAATTTTTACATAGCGTGCGGCCAAATGGAACATACGATAGATAATACCAACCCATAGCTAAGAATTGGATAAATGCGCAGATCAACACGACAATAATATGCGCATGTGTCACGGCTACGACAATAGTTACAATCATCATCACGATATAAATAGTTGTTGCAATTGCTCGTGTAGTCTTGAACATCATTTTCAGCTGACTACAAAATCCCATTATAAAAAATCCCCCGACCAAAGCAAGAATATTTCCAAAAGTATATATGACAGCGAATCGATTTGGATCATCCACCAATGCCATCCCGTTACATAAGCACCCACCAAAGAAACATACACTGAACAAAAAGCCCGCATGCTCCATGAAAGACCACACGAATTACAAGTATCCTAAAAATCGTTAGATTGCTTTAATCCCAGGCCATCGCGTCCATCATCAACGCTAATCTTACTGTCGCTCATTTCACGACAAACACCATTTTTTCTTTATAAACCCCATAAAATGATTATTATTCAATTTTCTTCCCAGATGTGAATACATAAGTATTATCCAGCTTCCTCCATATAACCACCTCATATTTCCCATCTTTCCATGTAATATGAAACTTAAAATTCAATCCAGCAACAACTTGTTTGGCATATTTATAATTCAGCAAAAGCTCATCAAGCTTGGCCTCCTCTAATCCTTTCACACCCCGAACAGCAACATAATTATCAGTCAAAACCTTATCGGCCATCTCATCACGATCCGCAAATTCACTGTAACCCCCAATCAACGACATCTCTGCTAATATAATATAAACTATAATTAAACTAACAAACACCAAGGGATATTATTTTCAAATTTATTTTAGTTCTATGCTGGAGAATCGAACTCCAATACACACTCTTCGAGTGTCTCGCTACGCTCGGCGATTAAACATCGCTTTTCTTCTGTTTATTATTATATGATAGCTACGACAGCAAATTTATTTGATGTACATCCATTTTTCAAATTTTTTTTAGTTCTATGCTAGGGAATCGAACCCCAATCTCTTGTGTGGAAGACAAGCATACTACCATTGTACGAGCAAAGATATCGCAAAGGGAACTCGAATCCCTAACTCCGAGATGGCAACTCGGTATTTTTCCTTTGAAACTATTGCGACTGTGGACAAGTTCGAAGTCGAATCGAATTCTTCAAGATGCTAACTTGATGATCTACCCTTGATCTACTAGTCCAATTCTTACCTATGTGACCACTCTTTAAGCCTTTTCCAGAGGCTTAAGGAATTAAAATTGAATATTCTTACATTTGTAGATCCCATTAGTTTTTCCCTTCGAGAATCACATCCTGTTTACCATGTTGCGAGGGTTTAGGCGAATCGCTCATGTGTTAAGACCGTATCAAAGGAAACTGCATGCTCATCCACTTCATGGGAGCATTAAGGTGGTCCCATAAATGCGAATTTTAATGGAAAATACTGCGTTTGCTGCGTGGGCTGCAGAACAGACTCGTTGGGTTCCAAAACAAAATTTCAACCAACATTTACGATCAATGAAAAAAATAGGTGCTTCGACAATGCAAATCGATGCATTTGTTGAAATGGTTAATAACAAATTTGATGTTTCCTATGCACTTTCTTCCCTATTCATCCCTGAACATACATGTCGTTACGTTGAATCTACCATGCGTTCCTTACGCTTCCCTCTCCACCAACAAGCCGCGTATTGTTATTACGGTCAAATCACATCCAACGAATCATGCCTCAAACTAATTGAATCACTACCTGATGAGAAAACCGAGGAAACCATTACCGCGGCCATCCAAGGTATCGAATCTAATATCTCCCTGTGGGATGGCATCTACCTCAACATTAAAGAGTTGAATAATTCGTATCATTGTTGATGCTCAAGCTACTAAACGTTTATATCGAAAATTAAAATGAATGCCATCAAACAAATTTGCTGTTCTAGCTATCATCTAATAATAAACAGAAGAAAAGCGATGCCACACATCGCCGAGCGTAGCGAGACACTCGAAGAGTGTGCATGGTCTCTACCTCGACATTAAAAAGTTGAATAATTCGCATCATTTGTTACCCCGTTCATTATATTAAACCTATTCCGATCATACACAATGGCAGCGACAATCCATAAGCTACTCAAATTCATCGACGACAACGAAGGGAAAATCGATTTCTCTCCCTTGATGGCCGATCATAATTTTTTTCGCAAAAAAGTAAACCGTTCTGAACCAATCGCTTCTGAAATCAAACGCATCATCAAGGAATTCCCACACAAAAGTAAACGTATTTTTATGCCTGCGATGGGTTTGAGTAACGCTGATTTATTGGGACCCCAAATATTACTCCCCATTGGCCCATTCAATATATTTGGCTGCCAGAAAAGCACTGATATTGATATCGTTATGCTTGTCCCTCATCGCGATCAAGTAAAAATGAAACCCGATATGAAAGACCTCAGAGAAAAATTAAATTCATTGGGCTACGATCCTTCCAGAGAGATCGATCTCAATCTTATTTACGTCGAAGATGGCGCAATCCAAGCCGCCAAGCACGGAGGAAAAGAAACTCAAAACATCGTACTTCACACTTATCGCTTTCACAAACAAATGCACCCCTGCCTGATCACAAAAGAAGCCGAAATCCTAATCGAAGATAAAATTCGCATCATTACCAAATACGTACTCGATAAATTAGACGTTCTCCTTCACGATGAAAAAGTATACAAAATAGAGCGGAGCAACAAACAAAAATTATATCGTTCACAAAATAGCTGGGAACGAATCGATTATGTGATCTCCATTCTGAAACGAATGAAATTTATCCCCGATGATCCAAAATGGAAAGACGTAATGAAATCTCTAGTGATGAAATTGATTCAGCTATTACTTTTAGATAACGGAGATTTAGAATACACAAAAAAAGGATTAGCTGACAAATTCGGATTGCTTTTCAAGAAGGAACACGCACATGCTTTATGGTTTTTGATGCGCGGAAATGAAGGAATTTATGGCGAAAGCTGCATGGGAGTTTTGATTGATGAGTTTGTCCGGATCGTTGGAGAATGCAAGGATGAATTCAAATGGCAAAGCGTTCCGTTGGAGTTAAAAATCAATCCAACTCGGTTGCCCCAAGAAGTGTTTGATGGATTCGTTTCATCTCCGATAGTTGCAAGCAAGATTCTCGTTGAGTATTTCCAAAAGGCTTGCCCCGATAAAGGAATTGGTAAAATGTTTATTTTGAAATGTTTCGGAAGTGAAAAGCTGCCGAGAGATCTGTTAGAGAATAACATAGTTTTATTGGATCAACGTAGCCCGGAGTGGTTAGAAGCGCTTAGTTATTATCGATGTGGGAAAAATACGGGCGTTTTGCCATATGAAGGGCCAGATTGGGTAGAGTTTTATTTTAATTTGGTTCGTGGTTGTTTTGTCGAATTTATGGTCGTACATGGCGTTGACTTTACGAAGCTGGATCCATCGTTGGTGAATGCAGAAAAAGTAATGGTTGGCCTTTGTGTGATAGAGAAAAAGGAAAAGACTCCAGGCATAGCACCAGATTTACTTTTGGTTGTCGGCGATGAAATAATCCCCGTGGAAATAAAATGTGTTGTCGGCCAACCAGGCAAAGGCCATGCGTATCGTCGCGCGGTCAAACTAGCTCGCTTACAATTGAAATCAACATCTGCCATTCTCCACAAAGGCAACCGAGGAATTATCATCATCGTCTACCTATACCCCAACGACGACGGAAACATTATCTTTGATCCCCAAGCTTCCATTTTCTCTTTATCTTGAACATCACCTTCGCAAAAATATTAACCAACCCATTCGCCCAACCATTTAAAGTACAGAAATTACGATCATGCGATTCAACATGATGCCGTTTATGCATAGCCCCAGTCATCAACAATCCCACTTTCTGCAACCCCCTAATAAAATACGGCGCCTGACTCGCCGGCGCATGCAGCCACACATGAGTTTCATTCGCCTGCAACGTCCACATAAATGTCATCACCCAAAAATCACTCCACTCAAAAAAATATAACAACATCACAACTAACACATAACTCCTAAACGTATGATGCAAATAACTTCTCCCACACATATACGTCGGCTCCAAATGATGCCTAATAAATTGCTTCTGCTCAGTAACATCCCCCACTAAATGAACCATCCCAGCTAAAAAATCAGCCACAAACAAACTCATGGGCACCATCCAAACAAACGACTCCAAATCAACCGTCAACATAACATTCATCCACAACACCAAAACCTTAACGACCATACAAACAAACACAAATCGTTTAACCAACGGTGCATTCTCATCAATTCTCTTCAACCCACTCCCCCAATGATACACATACGGAAATAACACATAAAATCCACTTGTCACCCAACTCAAAATTTCTATATATTCCATTCCCATCCTAACAATCAAATTAATTTAAACATATGAAAATGATCGTATTTCAATTTTTTATTTTATATATAAATTATATCTAATGCGTTCTAATAATAAAATTCAACCATCTCGTAAGAAGGGCAGAACTGCTAGCTTTTCGAGTGTGTCATCTAATCTAGACAGCGTGCGCGAAGATTTTAATGATAATGAAAGTATCAAAGAGAGTGAAAGTTGTGAAACTTGTTTTATGGAAAGTCCGTGTTCATGCATAAATTGTATAATTGCCTCATGCTTAATCCGAGACGCACCACAATTGGAAGAAACGATCAACACGATATACTCATCAATATTTAAATGTTGCATTGCTCCGAGAATAACCCAATTCTCATTAGCTACTATTCAAGCGGCTTATAGTACGAGTTTCCAATCTAATGTTTATGGCGCTTTAAATAGTGCTCTGTCAATGATTTTAACAAATCCCACATATGCTATCAATATAGGTATGCTTTCAATTGCGGCTAACACAAGTTTACCAGCAAATGCTATAATACCTCGTTGTGATTTTGGTTCAATACCATACTATATCAAACTCCCCTCACTCGGCACATCAAAAATAGAAGTCATTTGGCCAATTCTGAAAGTCGTAAAAGATCTCGCCCGAACATTAAATACCATCAGTTTGATCACAGTAACTATGGCGCTCGTTACGTTATCAAACAATACAATCCTCGATGCAAACACCGCATGCCCCATCCAGGTCAACAACATATTCTCCGAAGTCACCCAAAACTGTACAACCGGCTTGCCCAACGGCCTAAACAACGTATGCCTCGCACTAGAAGATATCAAAGAAAAATTTGGCCAAAATGCAGTACCGTTCATTAGCCAATTCTTCGTATTTCGAACAGATCATATTCTCAACCTCCCAATATCAGGCAATTTTATCATAGCAGTAGTCTTCCTAACAGATTTCACAGGTCTAACGTTCCCCTACATAGCAATATTCGATAACTGTAGCGGCAACATGCTCTTCCAACTAGGCAATCCCACAATCCCCTTCTCATTCATCCCCAAATGCAAAGCTAAAATAGAAAAATCTAAATATTCCAAAAATACAGAAGGAATATGGGTATTACAACACGAATCCCCTATTATAACAGTTAATCTAAACACCTTACAACAAATATCCCAAGGTGCTTAAAAATTAAATATATTTGTATAGATATATATGAATATATTTGTTTATCCAATAATTTTGTTGCTTTCTTTGGTATTAACAGGCTGTTCACCACCTCCTTCCACTGTTACGACCTCGCCAACTACCGGGCCGTTATCAGGAGATAATACCGTTACATTTACCGTTAGTAATAGTAGTTTGGAGGGCGCGAATCAAGTATTATTCGGTGGCGTGCAAGCAACAATTGATTTTGCAAATTCAACTCCGTCAAAGCTTGTTGTTACAGCTCCACCTTCTAATTCTTCCCCCCCACAAAATAATACAGTGGATATACAAATTCTAAACCAAAGTAGTTATGTACCAACAATTACATTAACAAAAGATTACACATATGAGGCCGGAACGCCAACACTCGAATCTATAATGCCAACTAGTGGACCTCCTAATACCACAACACCAGTAACACTTATGGGCACAGAATTTATTACAGGCGCCAAAGTCTTTTTTAATACCACTCAAGCAACTAACGTAGTGGTAGTAAATAGTACTACTATCACAGCAGATACTCCCATCCCTGGCGCTGGCCCTGTTCCTGTGACAGTTCAAACATTAAATGGAACTTCAAGTCCCCCTAATGTAACATTTACATACGGATAAAATACACCCAAACACAAAAGGCAAGCACATACATTGAAAATGAACCCACTTCATATACTTATACAACGTCCCCCTAAACCATCTCGGCATTCCGGGATCCTCCACCTTAAATCGCTCACAGACGCACCTAAATATCCCATAAATAACAGGCATCAACATAAATATATATCCCATCCCAACATACGGATACAACCCCCACAAAATCAAACTCTCTACAATCCCTTCCAACACCAATTGATAAATCTGCGACGGATGCGCTGCCCCAAAATACTCCGAATAATTCCCCCCCAATTCTCCTATCAAATAATTTCCCAACCTACCCATCACTATCTGCAAAGATGTAGATAATATGATACTTTCCACAAATAAAATCGGATTCTCCCCAAAAACATAACTCACCAACAAACAATAAAACAATCCAAAATAAAAATTACCAAAAATACTCAATCCCCCATTACGAATCTTCCACACATCCCTCCAACTAATATCCCCTTGCAAACAACACATCAATCTCCCCCCAAACACAACCACACACGCCCCAATCAAAAATATCCAATCCCATTGATCACCAAACCCAAACTTCCCCAAAAAAAACATCCTAAACAAATTATACGCCATCACTATCCCTAACCCATGACACAATCCATAAGCATTTATTTTTTAATATCTCTCATCCCCTTAAACCACACATTAATAACCCCATATTCACAACAATAACCACATCACAAAGATTAAACCACAACGGAAACAAATAAATATAATCTATCACACACCCACTAACAATCCTATTCAACAAATTATACCCACTCCCAATCAAAATCGCATCCATAAATCTCTCCTGCCTCCTCAACATCAACCCCAACCCAAACCCCAACACATGCAACCACAAATTCCACTTCCCTAAATAATTAACCCCAAACGCAAACCCATAATTCCTTCTCTTGTTACACACCCAATATCTAACACAAAAATCCACCAAACAAATTATATTAACCAACCACAAATACATTAACCATCTATATCTCCCTAAATTTTAAGCGTTTCCCTAATAAAATCAACCCCATACTTATTCGTAACATTCCCCTCAATAATTGGAATCGTCCCCAACACATGCAAAACATTCGGACTCACCCACAACCCATCAATCGCCAAAACATCATCAATCAACCCTCTAATCCCGTTCTGCTTAATTAACGTAATCTTCCTCTCTTCATCCCTAACGATAATTTTCCGAACAATCCCCGATATTCTCTCTATATTCAATTCACTTAACTTCTCTAAACGATTTTTTCTGAAATTTCCAATAGCCTTAACCATTTGATCTATCTCTCCAGAAGTATACAAATAATAATACCCTCTAATAAATTCCCTGACCAACCATATTTCAGTCTCGCTCAACGTAATCATCATACCAAAATCTAACAAATATAACTTCCCCTCATCATCACATAAAACATTCCCATCATGCAAATCCCCATGCACCACCCCATACTTAATCATCCTACAAAACGCCAAAAATAAATTAACTCTCGCTCCCACATACTTTGCCTCGCTGACCTCATTAATATGAACCCCCTCACAAAACGATTGAATATTATACGAATCGCAACAATAAATCATTTTTGGCAATTTAACGGCGCTATCACCAAAAAATATCTCTTCCAACCTCTTCAAATATTCCCCCTCACCACTCAAAAATACCTGCCTGTACACATTACCGAAATCAATCTCCAACCCCCATAATTTCAACACCCAATAAACAATAGTCAAATCAGCCTCCATCTCCCAAACAATATTCGGAATTCTTATCTTTAAAATTAATTCTTCCCCCTTATATCTCCCCCTATACACTTGCGCAATCGACCCAACCCCTAAAGCCTTCGGATCAACCTCAAGCATATCCCGATGCTTCTTCTTCACCTCCCTCATCATAACCTCAAACGGATACTCCCTCCCCTTACATTGCAACGTCCTCAACCGATCCCTAAACGGAAACCCAGTATCATCCCTTTGCGCAATCCACTGCGCAACCTTCACCACGATCGGCCCCCCCTCACCAATCCTATCACAATCCCCTTCCTCAAATCTCCTCCCACAAGCATACCTCACCAACAACCCCCCATACAACCACAACAAATATCCCACCCTCATCCATAATCTCAAACTAAACAAACTCACATACATTATATTTTCGTATATATAATATTTATCCTATAAATCGGAACCCATTTATATTTCGCCGGTTCACTAACTAACTCTAACTTCCATCTCACACCTTTTTTCTCATTCAATATGCCAATATATTTCTTTTGCAACTTCAACTGCCCCCTTTGAATAGAACTCGTGGCCCCCCATATTTTCGTAAACCCTAATTCCCGAAAACCTACATCAAAAAGCGCATCATTCAATTTAACTCCATACCCCCTCCCTTGATATCCCGGATCCACAAATTGATAAGTCACCCAACATGACTCCCCCCTCCCTAAAAACCCTACAAACCCAATTATCTCATCACCCTCGCATAACACCAAAATCCTACCATCTCTCCTATACTCTGATATTTTCCGATAAAGTGAATTCTCCTCTAAATACCGCCTAATAACTAAATA
>Ga0206990_1012_pt1 | contig 58046 bp, 54 predicted proteins | sample Alteio_BWMinCont_8_FD_153283 | JGI IMG/M metagenome (GOLD analysis project Ga0206990, IMG submission 153283) | Enriched cells from forest soil in Barre Woods Harvard Forest LTER site, Petersham, Massachusetts, United States -... | ecosystem: Environmental > Terrestrial > Soil > Temperate forest >... | reverse complement strand
AATACTCTTCATCGAAAGGATCGTATCAAATTAATCCGCGAAATGTACGGAACATATAACTTCAAACATCGCATTTGCCTAATAGGCTGCGGTGCAATCGGACGCGCTCTTCTCTTCATGATCCATAAAATAATAAAAATGGACCCCCAAAATATAACAATTATCGACAAACGTGACATCACCACAGAAATCCCCCAATTACTGCAATCAATGCGCTACATAAATCAAGCAGTCACCCGAGAAAACTACAAAAGTTTATTCTCATTCCTCACAAAAAATGACATCATCATCGACTGCGCTTACAACGTCTCCACAGAAGACATGCTAAAATTCTGTCAAGAAAAACACATCCACTACATAAACTCTGCCCTCTACGATTGGAACCCAGAAGAAAACGATGTATTAATTATCGATCGCTTCAAATCATTGGAAGCATTAAATCGATCATTTAAAACGAAAAATTTTAACGGTATCGTTACCATGGGTTGTAATCCCGGTAACGTATCAATTTGGACAAAATTAGGTTTAGAACTAATGAACAAAATATACAATAAAAAATATACAACACACGCAGATTTAGCTCAGCAACTCGGCGTTCAGGTTATACATATTAGCGAGCGGGATACACAAAGATCGTCTATACCGAAACAAGCGAACGAATATTGCAATACATGGAGCACAGATTCAATGTCTTATTATGAAGAATTAACGGGATACACAGAGGGTTCATGGGGTACTCACGAAAAACTATTCAAGATGATAAAAACGGTCAAAGATAACTATTTCATTATCGATCGAATGTCACTCTATATCTTCGCCCAATCCTACACCCCCCTCTCCGGCCGCTATCTAGGCAACATAGTCCCCCATGAAGAAACCTACACGATCGGAAAAACTCTAACGATAAAAACAGACGGAGAAATCACTTACAAACCAAGCGTCTACTACGTCTACCACCCTTGCAACGACGCCCGCTTAAGCATTGAAGAATTTAAAGACCGCTCCCTCAAACCACAAGAACAACACCGCCTACTCACGGACGAAATAATAAACGGCCGCGATGAATTAGGCATTCTCTTTTTCCTAACGAACAAAGAAATTTATTGGACCGGCTCACTCCTAAGCATCGACGAAGCCCGGGAAATATACGAATATAAATTCGATGAATTCATCAACGCAACAATAGTACAAGTGATGGTTGGCTATCTATCCGGCCTCATTCACATCATCGACCTAATCTCCCAAACCACCAATCTCGGTATCATAACCCCCGACGATTTACCCCACAACAAAATCCTAAAATTATCATTCCCCTTCCTAGGAGAATTCATTTTCAAAAAAATAACAGATTTCTCCCTATGCGACATGTCACTAAAAGTAGACGACGACACCTGCGACAAAACCCAAGATTGGCAGCTCGAAAACTTTCTCGTTTACAAATCCTAACCTTAAAAAAATTGAATAAAATCGAATTTGAATTATGCATATTAACAACAGAACCCATCCGCGTATCTGATGTGTCTCCGCAGTTATCATACGATTTTATATTCCTTAATATGCGCTTCCATAATGTCTTTACTCCTAACGATTATATTTCTTATCATCTATTTAAAAACGGAATTATCCGGAGATAATATTTCTAAACAGAGTCAAATCGTTGCAGTCTACCATTTCAGTTATATTATAGCCGCATGCGTAACCACGGCATTCTGCAAAAATCAACTATCAAAACAACCAAGTCGGAAAAGAATTCGAGGATCAATTGACGCCTCACTATTTTTTACGTTGCCGAGCACAACTTTAGGAATTATGGAAATCTTAAATTGCATAATTTTTCTCGGTAATAATATTGAATCATGTTACGAATCTGAAAGTCCACTAACAATTTTAATGTTAGCCAACACACATTGCTTACTCTTAATATACGCAATATGGATTATAGATAAAATTAAAAATAATTGCAAAACGAAAAAGCGAAACCGAGAAAGAGTACCAATTTTTCAGCCGCAAAATAATTATAATGAGGAATTAAACATTTAAAAAAATTGAAAAATGAAACCCAAATCGATTTTAATATATTGATATTTATTTATATAGATCTTCATGGGTGTAGTAACGACATATTCGGAAGGTGCCAAATGGATTCTTATGGGGTACTTAACTTTTGTTGTAATTTTCTGTTTTCATTATAAATTTATAAATCATGATGAGACGTCCGTTTCATATCGTGTGATACGTTTTGGTGTTCAACTACCAGGATTTATTATAGTTATCGCTCATGATTTATTTGTCTGGCTTTGGAATAAACTCACCGATTTTCTGCAGCGTTCATGGATTTGGTTATCAGATATTGTTCAACAGGCATGGAATTGGTTTTCAGAAATAGTCAGAAGAGCAAGGATTTCGTTATCTGATATTGTTAAACGAGCATGGAATTGGTTTAGCGATATCGTTACCCGAGCATGGAATTGGTTTTCTGATATAGTCAGAAGGGCATGGATTTGGTTATCGGATATAGTCAAAAGAGGATGGAATTGGTTATCCGATATAGTTATAAGAGCCTGGAATTGGTTTTCTGATATTGTTAAACAGGCATGGATTTGGTTATCCGATATAGTTAAACAAGCATGGGATTGGTTTACCGATATTGTTATCCGAGCATGGAATTGGTTGACTGATATAGTTAAACACGCGTGGAATTGGTTATCCGCTATAGTTATTAGTGCTTGGAATTGGTTCTGTGATAAAGTTAAGCAGGTGTGGATTTGGTTTAGTGATATCGTTACTCGAGCATGGAATTGGTTATCCGATATAGTAAAAAGAGGATGGAATTGGTTATCCGGTATAGTTATAAGCGCTTGGAATTGGTTCTGCGAGAAAGTAAAACAGGCATGGAATTGGTTTTCTGAAATAGTCAAAAGAGCATGGATTTGGTTATCCGATATAGTCAAAAGAGGATGGAATTGGTTTTCCGATAAAGTGAAACAGGCATTGATTTGGTTGACCGATATAGTTAAACGAGCATGGAATTGGTTTAGCGATATTGTTACGCGAGCATGGAATTGGTTATCCGCTATAGTTATTAGCGCTTGGAATTGGTTCTGTGATAAATTTAAACAGGCGTGGATTTGGTTATCCGATATAGTTAAAAGAGGATGGAATTGGTTTTGCGATAAACTAAAACAAGCATGGAATTGGTTTAGTGATATCGTTTCGCGAGCATGGAATTGGTTTTCTGATATTGTGAAACAGGCATGGAATTGGTTTTCTGATATAGTCAGAAGGGGATGGATTTGGTTATCGGCTATAGTCAAAAGAGGATGGAATTGGTTATCCGATATAGTTATAAGAGCCTGGAATTGGTTATCCGATATAGTTAAACAAGCATGGGATTGGTTTACCGATATTGTTACCCGAGCATGGAATTGGTTGACTGATATAGTTAAACACGCGTGGAATTGGTTATCCGCTATAGTTATTAGCGCTTGGAATTGGTTCTGTGATAAAGTTAAACAGGTGTGGATTTGGTTATCCGATATAGTTAAAAGAGGATGGAATTGGTTTTCTAATATTGTTAAACAGGCATGGAATTGGTTTTCTGAAATAGTCAAAAGAGCATGGATTTGGTTATCCGCTATAGTCAAAAGAGGATGGAATTGGTTTTGCGATAAAGTGAAACAGGCATGGATTTGGTTATTTGATATAGGTAAAAGAGTCTGGAATTGGTTATCCGCTATAGTTATAAGCGCTTGGAATTGGTTCTGCGATAAAGTAAAACAAGCATGGAATTGGTTTAGTGATATCGTTACGCGAGCATGGATTTGGTTTAGTGATATCGTTACGCGAGCATGGAATTGGTTTTCTGATATTGTTAAACAAGCATGGAATTGGTTTTCTGATATAGTCAGAAGAGCATGGATTTGGTTATCCGATATAGTTATAGGAGCTTGGAATTGGTTAGTCACTATTGTTAAACACGCCTGGAATTGGCTCTGCGATAAAGTTACCCAAGCATGGAATTGGTTATCCGCTATAGTTATAAGCGCTTGGAATTGGTTCTGCGATAAAGTAAAAAAGGCATGGAATTGGTTTTCTGATATAGTCAGAAGAGCATGGATTTGGTTATCCGATATAGTTAAAAGAGCCTGGAATTGGTTGTCCGATAAAGTTAAACAAGCATGGAATTGGTTTAGTGATATCGTTACGCGGGCATGGAATTCGCTTTCAGAGATTGTGACGCGAGCATGGAGTTGGTTTGCCGCTATTCTTAAACAAGCATGGAATTGGCTTTCAGAGATTATGACGCGGGCATGGCATTCGTTGGCTGATACCATTAGTCGAGCATGGAATTGGTTCCATATACAAATAACAAAAATAACAACTTATTGCAGCGAAAAGATACAACAATTTGGAAGTTATCTTGCCGAAGCATTAGCTGCGGCCCGTCTAAGAGGCGCTGAACGATGGACCCGGTTAAAAATCTCCACTTACGAAACTCTAAATGATATCCGAGTCAGTACGTACAATAATTGCATCGCAACCCGCGACGGAATATACGCAAATTGGGAAGCTTTCAAAAAATGGGCCTCTCGCCCAACCGCAAACGATTAAATTCCAACTCCGCTTCCCTAAACCCAACACCATCATATTTATATCGCCTATCACAAACATCATTATACCAAACGACAAATCTCCCGCAAACATACATTAACGATTTGTAATACCGAATCCTCTTTTTTTTATACGACTTTAATTTTTTCTCCATCGTTTTGTTTTCAGAATAATAACCCTGATGATACAAAATCGAAATAATATGATTATCATAAAATTTTGCATATCGGTTAACTAATTTATTATCAAATTGACTAACCGCAAGCAACCATTCTAATCTATCATTCTCTTTATTACCTGAACAATATTTAAATATCGTATCACCCTCAGAATGTATATCAAAGAAACCTAAGCTATACAACCACTTTCCTGCGTTCAAAGATCCCCTCTTACAACATTCCACGAATAAATCATCACCATCCTCATCTCTTGAAACGTCTATTCTCCCATGACTATACACCCACAACGCAACCCCCAAATGCCCCTTCTCACAACTAAAAGCAAAAGCAGAATTTCCAATATCATCAGTATAAATATCTATTTTCCCCAAGCCGCAAATCCATTTAGCAACATCCAAATGCCCAAACTTACACGCACTCACAAATCCATCACTCAACAAATCTAACACACCAATACTCTCCCTCACAATACTATAAAACCATTTCACACCATCAATATCCCCCCTCTCGCACAATAACGTAAAATCTTCCGGGACAATAACAATATACGCAGCCCACACACTATACAACCACTTTGCTATCTCAATCTTCCCCCCACGAATACTTCCCGAAAATCCCTTACTCGCCATCTCCCCCACATTAATCGAATAATAAAACCTCCTAAACATCCAACTCACAATCTTCCCCCTCTTCCTCAATTTATTCTCGGGATATTCGACCAACTCTTTCACCAATCTCAAAGATCCATGCTCACAACAAAATAAAAACCATTCATCCAATACCTCCTGAGAACACAAATGATCCTCAATCTCTACCCCACCCCAAGCAAAATCAACCATTGAATTCTCACCCAAAACAAATAAATAAACCCATAAATCTTACCACTACCAATTTCAATTTTATTTCCTCTTCCGCTTTCTCCTCTTCTTCTCCTTCTTTGCCGATCCACCTAAAATACCTCTAGCCTTCTCACAAAATTCCAATATACCCATCGAATTCTGATTACTCTCAATGAAATCATTCAAAACCGCCTGATCCGCTAACCTATGACAAGAACTCTCCCCACTTTGCAACCTCCTTTCATTCACCCCACCTCTAATCAACGGCCAAGTCTCCCTAAACAAACGCGAACACTGATTCAAAATAATATCAAACGACTTATTATACGTAATATTCGTCGGCAAAACAACCTCCTTCTGCGCAATAATATCACCAGTATCAACTCCCTCATCAATATAATGAATCGTAACCCCTTGAGCACTCCCATTCAACCATGCCCACAAAATCGGATTCGGCCCCCTATTCAACGGCAAAAAACTCCCATGAATATTTATCACAGGAACCAAATCTATAATATTTTTCTTAATTATTCTATTATGGACAAAAACAACGATAAAATTAATCCCCCTCTCTAAAATCCACTCCGGCCTCAATACCGGATTACTCTCATTTTGAAATATAATTTCATCGCACTCCTTCGTAATCAAACCAGGCAACAATAATTGAGGATATGCGCTTAAAACTAATATCTTCCACGGTTTTTCCATCTATATTCTTACCGATACATAAATTTTTATCGCCTCAATCAAAATTCCCTTCTCTTCATCATCCAAATCATCAATCACAACATCCTCTGACATATCCCTATGCAGAAACATTGCATCTCCGGCCCCATGAAAACGAACCATATTATTCGCCATACTCGCCTCATAACTAAAACCCAACCGCTCAAACAACTCATTCCTATACCATTTCTCCCCTAAAAACTTCCCCGATTCGATCACATGATCGATCAACCCGGAATCATAATATTTCGCTATATTATTCCATCCCAAAAATAACACTTCTTTCCTCACCACACCATCTTCAACCAACCCCCTCACCGATAAAAATTGCTTCCTCGGATCACGCAACACCAACACAATAACAAATCCACTCTCCCTCAACACCAACAATTCCTCCAAACTAATATTCCCCGCTTCCTCATGAAAAAATATATCCCCACAATGATTATTCCCAATGGATATCATCCCCCTGATCTTTTCCATATGCTCACCACACTTATCCGACCGCTTATAAATAACCGCCCCCGGAATTTGACCAAAACATCTAAGAATCACCGTCGCATTCATTCTGGCCCCACTCAACAAAATAACCCGCTTCCCACAAATCTTCTCACTCTCCTTCTTCCCCCTCATCAATTTATACCCCAATACCAACACAACACCAAAAACGATATACAATATCATATCAGACCCTCCAACTCAATCTCTCCATAGCCCCCTTATAAACTATATCTAATCAATTTTTCCGGCTTCATAACACAAGTAGGTATTCCCAATCATATTCGCAACAGTCAACGGACCTACGCCACCTGGAACGGGACTAATTGCCGACACCATATCTTTCACATCCTCAAAATCAACATCCCCAACAACGCCCGATGCAACCTTATTAATGCCAACGTCAACCACAATACAACCTTTCTTTATCATATGACGCTTCACATATAATCCCACCCCACATGCTACCACCAGAATCTCCGCCTCTTGCAAATGCTTCACGATATCAACGGTCCCCGTATGAACGACCGTCACAGTAGCATTCCTCATTTGCAACATCAAAGCGGTCGGCTTCCCAACAAGATTACTCCTACCCAAAATCACAACATACTTCCCCCCAACATCTATCCCATAATAATCTAACAAATCCCCAATCGCACACGTAGTCGCCGGAACAATTCTCGCTCTCCCCAACAACAAACATCCCATATTCCTCGACGTCAACCCATCCGCATCCTTCCTCCAATCAATCATCTCAACAATCCTAAATTGATCAAACCTCTTAGGAATAGGCAACTGCAATATAATTCCATTCACCCCCTTATCACCATTCAACTCAACAATCAACTTAACCACATCACTCTCTTCAACGCTCACCCCTAAACCAAACACCTTCGTCTTCACACCCAACTCCTTACACTTATTCTCCTTCATCCTAATACACATCAACGACGATTCATCCACCCCAATCTGTATAATCGCAAGGCACAACTCAATACCCTTAATCTTATCCCTCAAATTCTCCAATTTAACCTTAGCAACTTCTTTTCCAGATAACAATCTCATCTATATTTTATCCTTACGAACAATCATCAAATCCATAAATATTATAAATTTCATCTTTTTCATCACTTAAAGACAGGTTAAATAATTATTAATAATGCAATACTACGTTGTCCAAGAGCGTTACACCCCCGTGGATATTTCTAATGAAAAGTTAGATCAACTCCTGCAAGCAACATTAACTGGTGATATGGATTCTATCCAGGAGCTACGAAATGTCACTAACAACTCAGAAGTTGACTCTGAAGTCGCCATTAAGATATTTAAATTCTTTGACCAATATAGTTCGACTGGCGACCCCATCGCGCAATATTTTTTAGGAAAATTTAATATAGAAGGTTACGGCACAACAAAAAATATGGCAGAAGGCTGCAAGCTAGCCCTCCTATCTGCACACGCGGGTTTCCCGGGCGGTAGCAATCTTTTAGGAAACTGTTATGAAAATGGTTTCTGCCTCCCCAAAAATGATTCCGAAGCATTTAAATTATATTTCGAAGCTTCATCGAAAGGATTTATCGGAGCATACAGTAACTTGGCCCGGGCATATGATCAAGGAATTGGCGCACCCCCCGATATTTCAAAAGCCTATCACTGGTATAAAATGGCAATCCTCCACGGAGATAAAACCGGAGACATATGCACTTTCAGAGACCTCAATTGTTTCGCAAACCGCTTCCCACAAATTCAACACCAAATACTTCACGACATAATCCTCTCACAAAAAACCCTATCAGACCTCCAAAACCAAGTCTCCTCCCAAGCAAAACAAATACAAAATCTCCAAACCCAACTCTCCACCTACACAGTTGAAATTTAACTAAAATTATAATTTTATCAATCTAAATTATAATTATGCCCAAAGAAAAATTATTGGTCAGCGGTCCCGTGAATGTAGTAAGGCTCTCGGGAAATATATTCGGTATAAACAAAATAATATACATCTTTTACGACGTCCACATGTTTTGCGAATACGAATCCAGCTGCAATGACATAAATGCATTGACAATAACTCAATATCTATACAAAGAATTTAAAAATATCAACGCCAACGATACATTTTATGATTTTTTCTTAGAAACGTTCCCGACAGGGCTTCAGTATACGTCTAATTATAGGGATAGATATTTAAATGAATTGAGAAGATTTTTCGCTCAAGGATTTTCGTATGAGAAGAGCGTGGATAAAGTCGCTGAGTCGAAAGTTTTTCCGAAAGTTAGATTGCATTATATCGATATCAGAGATTATTTATTTTGGGATATTTTGTGGAATGAAACTGGCGAAGTGAAATCGTATTTGGAAGATATTCCGGATGTCAATAAGGCGAAATTTTGTATTGAAAGGGTTGGAATTTTGTTACAAGATTTGGAGTATGTGAATGAGTTAGTGTTTGGAAAGCAGGTCCCAACTGGAGGGGCCCGGTTGATTAGACCTTTGCCGGAGAATAGGTCGTTATTTGGGAAATTGGAAGTTGAAAAAGCCGCCGCGTTAATCAATAAAATAAAAAATAATTATAAGCACCCCGAAATTAAGAGAATGGTTCATACGATATTGGACGATTATTTTAGAGTTGGTATTAAATCGGCGATGGATAAATTAGTATCGATGATCAAATTGTTGGAGACTTTGGAGAAAAAATTGAGTGTTAAATATATCGAGATTAATCCGGATCCTGCGCAAAACGTTAAAGATATGCCGGCGTTTTGTACGCATTTGCCGTACGGGCCTAATTTTCATGTGACACGGGAGATAGAAAACAGTGTTAACGAGCTTATGGATAAAGTTAGTGTTATCTGTAAATCTTCATCTGCGGTGATAATGGATGCTTATTTTATTAGGCGCTTTCTCGATAAAGATTATGTGACAAAATCTGTGAGTTATACAGGAGGGGCACATTCTCAAATGTACGTTCACATATTATCAAAATATTTCGATTTTAAGATTACGCATGTTAGTTACTCAAAATATGATATAGCGACATTGAATGATAAAATAAAGAAAATAGAATTAGGTTACGAATTTGATAAATTATTTTGGCCGCCGATTTTAATACAATGTTCGGATTTGACAGATTTTCCACAAAATTTTGAGTAATTTTTGTGCAAACTATGTAAATAATAAAGGTATAATGATAACAACAGGCGACTTACTCAATAAACAACTTCAGATAAATAAATTAAAATCAATCATCAAATTATTAGATGAACTGATACAATTGAAGAATCTTCACCGTATTATTAAGCAGTGCTAGAATAGATCGATTGTAAAGATTGAATCTAAAAAAGAAAATATATTATGGCAATATAATATATAAAATAAATGTCAATGGAAAATTTAATTTTGGGAATTACGGAGGCTATTAAGGCTATGCCGGGGGGGACGTTGAGTAATGCGGTGGGAAACTTGACGGAGGGGCAGAAGCAGGAATTTTTAGATATGTATAAGGGAGTCATGGGGCAATTTTTACCAAATGCGGATAATTTGATTGAGACGATATTTCCCAAGATATTGGAGGAAATTTCGAAGACAGATGTGGGTCAGGGGAATGTTATCAATAATTTGATGCAGATGGTGGATAAAATTTCGAATAGTATGGGGGTTAATAAATCTCCGTTGAAGCCATTTAGTGAGTATGTTAAAAGATATTTTGCGGAATGTAAAAAATATGAAGATGATCCGACGAATGTGTGCTTCATTAAAGTTGGATCTTTTTATGAAGCGTATTCGGCGGTGGATCATGGACCGCAGAATTTGGGTGAGATTGGTGAGAAATTGAATATTGTGTTGACGAATAGGTATAGTTCGGTTATGAAAGATGATAGTAATCCGAGTATACTTTCGTTTCCGGTGATGATGGTCGATTATTATTCGGAGATGTTGGGGAAGTTGGGGTATGATGTTATTTTTTTAGGGGATGAGGAGGAGATTAGTGAAACGGTGGAAGTTTTTGAGTGTCAGAATTGTTTGGACAAGGGGGCGAAGGAGCCGATGATACTGCAATGTGGGCACACCGTTTGTAAAAAATGTGTTGAGGGGAAATTGGAATGTAACATGTGTAACGAGAATTTTACTATATACCTCTAAAAAGTTGATATGAAAACTACTTAGACACTAAGAACTAATAATAAAGAAATAAAGAAATGAGTTCGGAAGTAGAAATAATCAAAAATACTGAAGTGGCGTCTGACACGATTACGCAAGATTCAAATGTGAGTATGCCATCGACAAATTTTGAGGATAATACGAGTGTGGAAGTTAAACCGACGGTCAAAAATAAAATACGTGTCGGCAGGCGAATAAAAGTTAAAAAGGAGGATGTTGTACCCAGTGATGAGAAAGAAGTTGAGCATTCGGATACTTATCATGCATTCGTGTATGGTGAGCATACGTTGAATTTGATCTGGATCGGTGATAGTACTGATAAGAAGCTGAAGAATACTGGTTGGTATAGGGCGAAAGATTGTACGCACATATTTGGTTTCAAGAACATTTTAGAAATGATCAAACAAAATGTCTCGACGATGAACTATATTAAGGCCAAAACTCTGTATAAGAAGATCGAGAAAAATGGAACGTTTAAATTAGGGGATCGGATGTCGACGTTATATGTGAGGGATGAAGGGCTGTATGAATTGATTCCCAAGAGTGAGATGGAAAATCCGAAAGAGTTTAAAGCGTGGATTAAGAACAATACGGACCAGTTGAAGAGTTTGTTGATGAAGAAGAAATCGAATCTGAAGAAGGAGGCGGAGGTTGTTTTGGAACCAGCTGCTACAGCCGTACCGGTAACGGCAGCGGCACCGGTAGAAGTTGTGGAGGTTAAACCTGTACATGTTAAGGATGACATGCTTGAACATGGAAGGATTGTTAATCAGCGTTTGCAAATTGTTTCGGATCTTATAATGAAAGTACTGGATGATAAATCAAAATTTAAGCCACAGTCGCAGGGATAGTAGCTGGTTTGAGTAAATCGGTAATGACTTTTACAGGTGCGAAATCTGCCGGGAGATATATGGTATTATTTGGCCCCTCAGCGACTTTTCCGAGATTCAAAAGACGGATTTGTTCAAGAATATACTTGCTTGCGAGGTCAGCGGAGCCTAATTTCCCCGAAATAATACCTAATTGTTCTCCCATTGCATTGGCCATTGTTTCCATTTCGTATCTTTTAGCGTCCGCATCACGTTGGGCGATAATATATTTACCTTCAGCTTGATTCTTTTGAGCGATCAATTCTCCTTCAGACTTAAGAATAGCTGTTTGTTTATGGCCTTCACCAGTACGAATCTGCGCTTGAACTAATAGTTCATTTTCACGACGTTTTCGTTCGGCTTCCATTTGTAGTTCCATGTGCTTTTCAACTTCCTTGCTGAGCGGATGGAACGTTTGGATTTCAAATCGGGTACATTCAACACCCCATTTTTCATTCGATTCTCCTCCAATTTTTTCGATCAACTTATTATTCAACACTTGCCTTTCAGAATTAATTTTATCATAATCAAACGTACCAATAACAGCACGAGACGATGAATGGCCTAGCGATACAACAGCACCATAATAATCATCGATACTGTAACAAGCCTTTTCGGGGTCTGTCACCCTAAAATATAAGGAACCAGTAACAACGACGTGAACGTTATCTTTGGTTGTTGCTCGAACTTCTTTTAATTCTGAACGTAACTCTCGTAGGGGAATTACTGTCAATTTATGAATCAAAGGTAGCTTCCATCGAATACCCGGTTCAAGTTTCTCACGCGTCATTCCCAAACGTTCACGATACGCACAATTCCCTTGATCAATAACTCGGAATAATTTTCGAACTGGAACCGTCTGGGGCGCCCGGGCGACTACCCCAACCCTACGCGCAATACGGAACGCCTGACGTAACATCGCACAAGCATAAATACCTCAATTCTAAAACCACCCACTAAAAACTAAATATTTCAATTTTTAATAATTCGGAAAAATTGAAATACCCAACTAATTGAACACCCCGTTACATAAATAAAACTAACCATTCTTATGGGATCTCTCCTTTTGGCTAATAAATCCGCCAAGGGAAAGTATCTCACTGTTATGATAACTCCAAAGGTAGAAGTCAAAACAAATACTTTTACAGTTCCTGTTATCGTCAGTGTGTGCAAAACTGGCACATGCAGATGGGACTATACCGGTATGATCGATTATTATCTTATTAAAGTAATCGCACCGTATAACAGTAAAGAACAGTTTGTTATCAAAGAAGTCAGCGATTTGGTATCCGATTCTATCGTTGAACATTATCATCAGTATTTGCAACCCAAGGAAGCGGAGACTAAAGATAACATAACCGTCGATCTATCCATGGCGAGTTATGGTATGATCAAAGCTGCTGGTACTGATGCAGGGAATGTGATCGTTGATCTCGCTGCAAAAACGCCCACAATCACATGGGTGAGCAAAATTCCCACAAAGGCAGCGTTCACTGATATTTTCAATGTCAAAACGTAAGACATTGAAAGTATTTTTATTTATTTGGAAAAGTTGAATTTTTTTTGACTGAAGAACTGATCAATGAGTAGTGTTTTTGTTTATGAAATGAGTAGTAATCCGAGGCCGGTGCATGAGAAGGATGATGGTAGGGCGCACGTGGAGTTTGGGACAGATCCGCGGGAAGTGTTGAAGAAGTTTGGGTATTGCGTGGTTGAGAACGTTTTTAGTAAGGAGTTGTGCGGAAAAACAATTGATGCGATGTGGAGATGGCTTGAGGGGCTGGGTACTGGAATTAAGAAAGCGGATCCTTTGAGTTGGGATGATGGGAGATGGCCGGTACATATTAGAGCGGGGATGATTCAGCATACGTTGGGACAGGAAGAATTTATGTGGGAGATTCGTGAACATGAGAATGTTGTTGAAGTCTTTAGGCAAATACATGGGACGAAGAAACTTTTGTCAAGTTTTGATGGGGCATCCATTAATCGCCCGATTGCGTCGGGGTTTACTATGGAGTCGGCTGAATCATGGTTACATACGGATCAGAATGTTGTTTCGGATATGAGTTTGGAGCAGGTTTATGGATCGGAGAAGTATTCAATACAGGGGGTTGCGAATTTCGCTGATGTTGGCGATGAAGATGGATCGTTGTTTGTGGGCGAATCGTCGCATTTGTTACATACGAAATTATTTGCTTGGAACGGTTCGGAGCCAAAGAATAATTGGTATCTTCTTCACAAGGCAGATGTTGATTGGTTGTTGGAGAATAAAATAAGGTTTGTGAAAGTTAATGCGCCTGCAGGATCGTTATTGCTGTTTGATTCGCGGTGTTTTCATTCTGGATGTACGAGTATGGGGAAAGACAATGATCGATTTAGATATGTTATATATGTTTCCTTGAGTCCGGCGTCAAGGGCAACGGAAAAAGACATAATGCTGAAAACGAAAGCGATACAAGCTGGAGGAACCACGAGCCATTGGTCCAGCGCAAATATAAAGATCTTTCCCCATCCGAGGCGATCGAAAGATAAAGATATCAAATATTTAACGCGATATAAAAATATTCCAGATTATCATGCATGGTCCGTTCACAGGAAAAAACTCGCTGGTTTAATACCTTATGAGAAATAAAATTAATTTATTTTGATCCTCGGACGATCAAATTGTAGATCATCTTTCTTTTCAGTATCACTTGCAACAACTACGGCGGCTGGTTGATCTTTGCGAGGAACAGGAACAGGAACGATCTTATCACTGAGATAGCTGATAAACCCGTACAATCGCATCGCTTCTAAGGCATGTTGACATATAATGAACATTGGTACATAATATATGTATTTCGGATTTTTCAGAAGGTATGGACAGATTTCCAACACAGTAGCAACGGAAATGAAAATAATCATGGGAATAAATTGGTGAGAGCTACCAAAAATAATATCTCCAATAGCGCCGCTCATCATAAGAAATTTAAAGCATGTTGCGATGATTCGATACACAGTCATTTCTGAAATATTACGGTCAACTCTCCAATTGTTACACAACATATCAATATCAAATCCGACTCCATGATAAGTATCCCACATTGTTTCTGATGCCAATGCATCTTTCTCTTTCCATAAATACGACTCCTCAATATATGGCGAACCGACTTGGCACTCTATCCTCAAATATCTCTTCGGCCGTTCCCAATCAAAATCGCTCATACTCAAAAGTAATTTCGAACGGAAACAAGAGACTTTTTTCATAGGTAAATACGCTTTATCCCCAATTTTTTGAAGAACACGTTGCTGTTCGTAGATCATATTACCGAAAACACCATGAAAATCGAAGTAATCGTCAACAGTAACCGCGCGATCAATAGTCGTTGCTTCAATTTCAGGGTTGTGTTGAAACGGAGCAATGAGTACCTCAAGAAAATTTTCAGGCAATTCTACAGTATCCTCAACAATTGCGACAAACTCTGTGGAAATTTTTAAGCTCCCCAATTTCCCTTCAACTATGTCAACATTAGGGTACTCCCCGCACTTCTTTCGCTTATATTTACTCATAGGGGAATCATGCGCAACTATAACCTTCATTGGCCCATTCCTAAGTATATTTTTAACCAAAGCCGAAAAATTCCCCCCTGCTTTCTGGGTTACTTTAACAATCACCGTTACCTTAGACGGATCACATGTACCACGCTCATTCAAGCATTTCTTTTTCGGTTCATAACTCATTGACGAACATAATTTGATAAGAGCAAGACAACAACAACATGCATACATAACACAAAAACCGAATCCATAATAATTAACGCTATCACTCAACCATCCCATCGGATTCGGTAAAAAATTGCCGACAGAAGACATTCCAACCTACAATAACATCCCTATATCCTAAGACCCTCCAAATATAATCTAATTTCAATTTTTTCTTCATTTCTTCTACAAAAAAATTGAAATCTTAACATTTTGAACTGTATTATAAATACTTGGGATATCACATACTTAATTGCAACACCACAAATGGCTGCAGCAGCTGCATCAATCGAGGCGAAAGCCCCTGAACACAAGTTCGGAATTGTTCAGGACGGTTGCGGCGTTGTTGGTGGTGCGTATATGGAAGCATACGAAGCAAAAGGGAATAAAGTTATTGGTATCGAAGCCAATAAAGAATTGATTAATAAATTAAAACTTAAATTTGAGATGTATCACATTAAAGATAATCTTAGCCTTATCACCGGAATTGATTTTGTGATGATCAGTATTAATACACCATTGAAAGGGAAGAAACTGGACCTAACTTATTTGTTCAGCAGTTTACCAAATGTAGCCGAAATTGTGAAAAACAATCCCGATGTTATGGTTATCATTCGCAGTACTGTTGAGCCCGGAACCACGAAACGATACAAGGCAGATTTAGAAGCATTAGTAGGCAAACGAGTTGACGTTCTATTTCAACCGGAATTTCTCCGCGCAAAAAGTGCTCTCGAAGACGCACGAAACCCATGGCATATCGTTCTCGGCGTCGATGCATCAACCGATATCACTAAACTCATGAACCTTTATACCCAATTTACTGATGCCAAACACATCAGCACAATGACAATTGAAGAAGCAGAAATCCTAAAAAGTTTCCACAATTGTTACAATGCCGCAAAAATCAGTTGGTTCAACCAAGCGCACCTCCTCGTAAAGCGAATCAATGAAAGTAAAGGCCTGACAATGGATATCCACAAAATTACCACCACCCTTACCAAAACATGCGAAGGCCTATTAAATCCCAAATACGGTACCACCGCCGGCCATGCTTTTTACGGAAGTTGTCTACCTAAAGATTCAACAGAACTAGCAACCCTCGAACAAGAATACGGTCTCGAAGCCCCCCTATTCACCTCCGTAGTAAAAGTAAACGACATCATAAAACGAACCGACACCGCCGAAATTATCGACGGCGATCACCATATGACCTTCGACATCCTCCAAGGCAAAAAAGTAATCCTCTAAAAATTTAACTTCCTAACACCACAACAATCGTGATGAATTTTCTTATATTCTAACCATGCCTCGTGCGTAATACTTCTAGCATAAGCATCAATAGTCAAGAACCCAAACGCCCAATAAGACGGCTTCTCATTACAATGCGAATGCCTATTTGCCTTCCCCAACCGATAAATGTGCACATTCCTCACAGCATACTCATCATACACACCCATCCATCCCTCCTCACCGGCCAACTGAACAATCACATCCTTAAACTCTTTCAAATCCACCGCTAACGTATTCCCATTATTCCAAACAATTTTATCTTTATCATCCCGCCCCAACAACAACACTTTCAGCTTCCCCAACCGCTCCGGCACATCAATCTTCATATTCAACAAGCACATCTTCAAATCATTATACCCCAAACTGGCCTTATTCACAATCTTATGATACGCCTTCCCTCTAACAATCCCCCCCTCAAACAAATCACTAAACTCCTGAACCGACTCAACCCCTAACATCTTATTAATCAACTTCTCACTCAACACATCTTTCTCCGCCTTAATTTTAAACGTAAGATCACTCGTATATTTATTCTGATACTGCTTCCTAACATACTCCCTCACCAAACTATCCCCCACAGCAAAATCACCCAACTCATCAATCAACATCTTCTCACCATCACTATCCACCCTATCCTGCTTATTATTATACAACATGGACTGCACAATCGTAAAAAACTGATACATCTTCAAATCATAATCAATCCCCAACGCCCTCCCCACACTCTTCTCATCCATCGCCCCAACCGCCTTGACATCACCACCCAAAAACTCTGGCAACAACGTCAAATAATCAACATACCAACAACCTTTCAACAAATCCCCAAGCAACTCCTTCCCAACATGATACTTATCATAAAACTCCACTTTCTCATCCTCCGCCACTAACAACTCTTGCGTCTTCGTCTTAAATCTCTCCAAATCCAACCCAACCAATTTATTCAAGTCCTCCCTCATCACGACATCCCCATGTTCCAAATACTTATACTTCCTCTTCACCGCCTGATTAATCTCATAACTATACAACGCCCTCATTATCCTCCTCACATTCTTCGTATTCCCCCCCTTAATAATTTTCATCAAAACCCCAATCATATTCGTCACCCCATTATTCCCTAAATAATACGAAAGCTTCTCATCCTGATCAACCATATATTTCAACACATGATCAAAATGTCCCCCTACGGCAACCTCATAAGAATGCTTCAATCTCTCAAACGTCTGCACATTAATATCACTCTTACTAACATTCAATTCCTGAACCATTTTCCACACCCCCGCGCAAACAGTATACGTATAAGTCATGTGCACATTCATAATCATCCTCCTCATCCCAACACTCGCCGAATATTCCAAAATCGAAGGCGCATACTTTTTCATAAAAATATGAACCCGATCGTCATCAAAAAACGGAATCACATTACTAATTTCTTTGTCTAAACCGACAGCCTTCAACGCCTTCCCCCCCGAAACAATATGAGCCATCAAAATATCACTCAAAGACAAATAACAACTCACATAAATATTATCAACCCTCCAAGTCATCGGATCCGGATAATTCCCAACCACCGAACTACACGGAACCCCAACAATATTAATCATCGTCAAAATATCATTCGCATTCAATTCATCCAACATCCCCGCCTTCACCAACTCGCAGGTAGCCCGTATCCCACCCAACGTTGTCTCCCTACTATAAAACGATTGCGCATGCTTACTATCATCCACACCACTCAACTCATCCAAATGACTAAACATCTCCAACACCTCTTTCCTCACCACCCCATCAAAATCAATATCACCCGTAACCGCCCTCCTCGCCAACCCCTTCGCATTCTTCGACACATCAACCGTCCTCAAATATTCCGCCTGCTGCATACTATTCAACTTCGCCACCTTATCATCATTTGCAATTTGCGACATCTTAAACACCACCGACTTACTCTTCTTCGCAATCAACCCCCTATAATACTCACTCCTCGTCCTCAAACTCGTATCCATCGCCGATCCCCCCAAAGCATCCTGCGCATGAAACCCTTTCTCCAACTCACCAAAATACCCCACAATCTCCCCAATCTCCTTAATCGCCGCCTCCGAATTAACAACCTTCAACACCTTCAACCTATTAATATAATAATCGATCTTATCCTTCATAATCAAATCAAAATTATCAAAATTTAATTGACTACAAATCTCAATCTTCAATTCTTTATCAATCTCATTAATCCTAATATTCTTCGGAATCTCTTTGAACCAAATAACACTATCGGCATTATTCACGTAAATTTTATTTGAGGGCGGCAACCAAGGAGCAGTCATAAATATCTCATTACTCGAACTCAACATAATAGATTTATCTAAATTATCTCGTTTAAATAGATCCCCAATAACCTCCACAACATTATCATAAGTTTTAATATCAAGCAACTTACATTCACAAACAGAATTCAATTGCATCACACTCGACAACCCACGAGTATCCGGCTGCGATTCCGACGTAAACAAACGCACAGCTTGCGAGTTAATAGTATACCCCCCACCTAATTCCCCAACCAACTTCGCAGACTCAGTAACCGTCAGATCTTGATCATGCAACGCACCATCGGAAATTGTTAATATCCGCAAATGCTTACTCGCTGCAGCAGTAGTCAAATAATTTTTCAAATGCGTGATTGCACCTACCATATAGGTCCCACCATCAGCCTTTATCGTTGACTTCGCAAAATTTTCAATTGCTGTATGATACGTTGTCGCCTTATTATGAAACGTAATCAACGTGATCTGATCTGTCGCCTTATACCCCAGATTCAGAAATGTTTTCGGTATCACATCTGTAATCATTTTCTGAACATTATCACCCATAGATCCTGACACATCTAATATAACAATAGTTTCAATAGCAGATGGTCGACTTATCCCTCTATCACCATCCCCCACAATAAGTTTACCGACATAACCATTGAAAGCAGGGAATAGTTTGAGCGTGGTCATTTGGAATATATATATAAAACGTTATTTATTTATACATTGTCTTCATGCTATTTAAATTTCAATTATTTTGATAAAAAAATTAGCGGCACATACTTGCGAAATGATTACCGCCACAAAGAAAACATTTTGCATCTTTCATTGAGTGTGCAAATGTACAATATGGTTTAGTGCAACCGATTTTTTCGAATCCGAATTTGCACGGGGCTGTATTCACTTTATTGGTTAGTGGTACATAATTTGGAAAATGTTTAACGTTATTCGGTAATGTTACCGAATTTGGACAATCTTTGACGAAATGATTTCCGAAACAATAGGAGCACTTAGCATCCTTTGCAAAATGAGCGTGAGTGCAGGTTTGATCAGTGCAGCCGGGGGTTTCGTAGCCCTTAGGGCAGGGAGTTGTACCGACGCTGCTGTTGAGTAGACACTTAAAAGTGGAATGAGCTTCATGACAAATAGTACATTTCGTGGAATCAGCTGTTTTAATTTCTGCTGCAGGCATGGGGAGTTTGAGCCCCATAACAATTTCTTTAGCCGTATGGAAGAAGCCGCAGCCATAGACAGATTCTTCAAGATTGGAAATCATTTTCATGCATTTTCGCCACCGCTTACATCGATGCGCGAGATTATGACATTCGATATTTTCGCATTTCGGACACCAACCAATTCGTCCTTTTTCAGCAGATTCCATTGATCGCACCCGCAGCTCTTCAATGAAATCTTTTGAAAGAACTTTGGCGGGCGCGATTTCTATTTTTTTGACTTCCAAATGGCGACGATCTTGTTTGATTGTATCACGTTTAGGTGACCGTGGACGTGATCGCGCAGGTGATCGTTGGGGACGTGATCGTGGAGGTGATCGTTCAGGACGTGTTCGTGGAGGTGATCGTTCAGGACGTGATCGTGGAGGTGATCGCAGAGGTGATACTCGACGTGACCGCGGTTGTGATCGTGATCGAGATCGTGAGCGTCGCAATGGAAGCCGTACCTCGTATGGCTGTTTCTTAAATGGCTCGCGAGCCGCTCGTGATATTGGGAGCCCATCCGGGTACCGCGGATGGACATACTCTCGAGGCGGATGCGCGGCCAACGGATACTCTGGAGGCGGATAATCACGTTGCGTATAATCACGCGGTGCATAATCCCGTGGCTCGTAATCACGCGGCGCATAATCCCGTGGCTCGTAATCACGCGGCGCATAATCACGTGGGGCATAATCACGTGGGGCATAATCACGTGGCGCATAATCACGTGGCGGGTAATCACGCGGCTCATACGCAGGCGCCGCAGACACATAAGACGGATACCAGCGCGACATATCCACGGACGTCAAATGATAATCACCATAAGATCCACCGGCTGCAGCCATTTCTCAACAGAATACTCAACAACCTTCCCAAAAGACCTCTCAAGCAATCAATCCATTCAATTTTTTCACAAAAGTTGAAAACATATTTAATTGAACCACCGACACTTATGCTAATCCCCTAAAGATGGATCTCCTCAAAAATTTCCCGATCGATTTACTATACATCATCCTAAATTACGACCCCGAATCATTTTTTCTGAATATATCAAAATCGGAATTATTAAAATATGATTGGGCCCGATTGATTAAAATGAGTTTCTCTCTTACCTATCAAAGAGAAAGCTGCACAAATAAACAAATGATGAACGTTTACAAGCACAACTATTATAGGACAAAATCAAAAATTATATGCGGGCTCACTTATACATTTATCTTAGGTGACGAAAAATTAACGCAGTTCGGAGATTTGAGAACTATTCGACCTAAGTTTTGTGAACGTGCGACCGAGAAACTGAAAAATATGACAGAAGTGATATGTGGGCATTCTTATGCAATTGTTGTGTTAGCGGATGGAACATTATTGAGCTATGGAAATAATGATTCTGGACAATTAGGTGTAAGAGATAATCTAAACAGAAATTTTTTTGAGAGAATAACGGGAATACCAAAAAATATTGCTGAAGTAGTATGCAGTGAGGAGAGTACAATTATCAGATTGACAAATGGAACATTATTGGCTTGTGGAAATAATTATTACGGACAATTGGGTTTGGGGGATAATCTTAACAGATATGCTTTCGAAGAAATAAAAGGAATACCCAAAAATATCGTGGAAGTGATATGTAATGAATTTGATACAATCATTAGATTAACCGATGGAACGTTAATGAGATGCGGGAATAATGAGAATGGATATTTGGGTTTTGGAGATAGCCGTGACAGATTTTCCTTTGAAGGCATAAGTGGAATACCCAAAAATATAGTGAAGGTAATTTGTAGTGCGAGGACTACGATCATTATGTTAACGGATGGGACATTAATGGGTTGTGGGGCTAATATGTTTGGAGAACTGGGGCTCGGGTATAATCGTGATGTAACGCTATTTGAAGAAATAACTGGAATTCCAAAAAATATTAAGGAAGTGATATGTGGTCTGTGGCACACAATTATCAGATTCGCAAATGGAAGATTAATGAGTAGTGGCTATAATCGCTTCGGACAATTAGGTTTAGGAGATACTGTAAATAGAAACATTTTTCAGGAAATAAAAGGAATTCCGAAAGATATTGTGGCAGTGAAAAATATAAATCATCATACAATCGTAGTATTGGGAGACGGAAGATTGATGGGTTGTGGATTTAATAATTTTGGATTTTTAGGGTTTGGGGATAACAGGAGTAGAAATTCGTTTGAAGAAATTAAGGGAATTCCGACGAATATTGCTGAAGTCATATGCGGGAAGCTGCATACGGTTATACGATTAACAAATGGAACGATGATGAGCTGTGGATATAATTATGGTGGGCAATTAGGGCTAAGGGATAATTTGAATAGATATAGGTTTGAAGAAATTTCTTTGAAAGGAGATTTAAAAGAATAATTTTATATGGATATATATATATATATTAATGGGAAAAGAATCGAAACCGAAGAAAGTTGCGCCGGTAAAAAAACAGATTGGCACGGGTAAGAAACCAGAGCCGAAGAAAAAGAATCCAAAGGGATCCATTGGAAAGGGTATTAAAGAGGGGGAATATCGACCTGGATAAAATATAATTATAAGAAAATTAAATTATCGTTATTTATAGTATCAATGAATAACGATAACTATTATGTTAAATATCAAAAATACAAATTAAAATATGTAAATGCTAAGAGTAAACAAAATGGTGGGCAACGGAAATATATTCCATTAGAAAAGTTAGGGGATGCTCTTTATCCACCAGAGACCAACATTAACACACAGTTTACAGATAATAAATTATATGATCAAGCATGTCTAAATGCTGTTCCTATCCTTTGCGGAAAAACAACTCCACAGTCGGGTTATTGCAGAAGAAGCGATAAGGATTGTACTTTTGTTGAATTTGGCAAGTCAGAATTTTCGATGCCAGGTGAAACCAAACCCGTTTATCAAAATTTTAAAAACGTAAGACCTTCTGAACTTGATGCATATGGTAATCCGGTTTACATGTATAAACCTTATGTATTTTTAGATCAGATTGAAAATGTTATTCAAAGTCAATCTGGCTTAGATGCAAGTTTAGTGGAGAAAATTAAAGCTGAAGTCGCCAAGATTAAAAAGGATCTAACTAATCGTCCTTTAACGACCGAAGAGTTGCAGGAACTAGAGCATGCTCCGATACCGAAAGGAAGCCCGAATCCTTTAACGGCACAAGATTGGCCGGCGTTCATGCCAGAAGCAGAAGCAGAAGCAGAAGCAGCACCGCTAAGACCAACTCGTGCTCCGCCAGAACCAACTTCAGCACCAATAGCCGCAGCTCCAACACCAGTAGCCGCCGCTCCAACACCAACAACCGGATCAGCAGCAGAAAGTAAACTAAGGCAAGAAATGCTAGATCTAATAAATCCACTCGAATCAAAGATAAAGAAATATGAAAATGAATTAAGTAGTTTACAGAGCGAATTGAATAGAACAAAATTAACCAGCGATAAGATAGCTCAAAAAGTCAATCTATTAATCCCCATTGTAACCCAGATAGTGATATCCTATACAGCCCTTAAGAATATGAACTCAAGGAGAGGAAGATTTATGTAATTTTATAGGTCCACTTTCATATAGAATCCGAACATGTTAATTTCAACATACTTCTTTGTTACATTAAATTTGCTACCTGGGAAAAAGAGATAGGAAAATACGCACGCCATTACGATCATAGCCGCAGTTCCCCAAAATATAAATTTGAGCATGCCCCCGAATTTATTAACAATGAATCGAAAATTTGATTCTTGTGGGTAATTATTCACATGAGTTACATGTGTGACAGGGGGATAAGTTTCCCGAACGGGAGTCTCTCGAGTTTGCTGGTTTTTTGCTTCATTAGCTGGCAAACTTAGGAAGCGACGTTGAAATCCGTGATATTCTTTCGGTTTCCATGCTACAGCAGCAACACAAATAGTTCTTCGTGATGCCATCATTCCAACCGCCGCGAATGGCTTCACCGCCGCCAATCGAACCCTCCCCGAAAGAACACGAGTCACACGAGTCAACATTATGAAGCTCCAATACTTCAAATCCTCAATAAATGAATATCCCAAACTCTCACAATTTCAATTTTTTCACATACAAATCGTTCTAACCAATATCTCCGTAACCAAATATGGATCCATATTTGCCGCCGGCCTCCTATCTTCCAAATAACCTTTCTTATCTTTAAAAACCAACAACGGAATCCGAACGCTTGCTCCCCTATCGCCTATCCCATAACTATACTTATGAAAGCTCGCTGTCTCATGCATCCCCGTCAATCTCACTATATTATTCTCACCATATACTTCCAAATGTTCTTTATGCTTCCCCCCTAATTTAATACAAGCTTTCTTTATTTCCTCCAATCCATTCTCCGCACGCATTTTCTTAGTAGAAAAATTCGTATGCGCACCAGAGCCATTCCACTCCTTCAACGGTTTTGGTAAAAAAGAAACGCAGCAATCAAACATTTCGCATACACGATTCAAAATATATCTCGATACCCATAACTGATCACTTATCACCAACCCCGGTAATGGCCCCAATTGATATTCCCATTGTGACGGCATCACTTCCCCATTAATCCCCCCAATTTTTAACTTCGCATAAATACACATCTCCAAATGCGCCTCCACTATCTTCCGACCAAAAGCCCGATCAGCACCAACAGCACAATAATACGGCCCCTGCTCCCCCAAACCTGGTTCATCCTGACTCACCCATTTCAACGGCTTCTTCATATCTCTCTCATAAAGTATATACTCCTGCTCTATCCCAAACCACACCTCTTGCTCAACAACACCCGCATCACTCATGGATTTCGCGCACCCAATCCTCTTATTCGTCACATGAGCCTCCCCATTCTTATCAAAAGTTTCACACATTACCAAAAACCCACCCAACCCTTTCCTAAACGGATCCGGAAACATACTAACCGGCCTCAATATAACATCCGAATCAAACCCAACGGCCTGCCGCGTACTAGACCCATCAAAAATCCAATAAGGTAACTCCTCAACAGTTTTAAATTCAACATCACTCACTCTCCCCTTCGATCGTAAATTATTATTCGCATCAATCCAAATATACTCCAATACAGTCACCATTTGATCTCTTATTATATGACTAGCTCCCCATAATCAAAATATTTTTCAATTTTTAGCACGAAATAAAATTGAAATAAAATGACTCACTATCTCAATACAATATATACTCTAATCATAAAAATGTATTATTGTGTACTAGATTTCGAAGCGACGTGTTGGGATTCCTCCGATATTCCAAACAAAGGTAAACCATATGAAATAATAGAATTTCCATCGGTCTTATTCAAAGTAGAAAAAACGGAGAAGGGCTCAACTCTAAAATTTACATCCGAATTCCAAAGATATTGCAAACCCGTACAAAATCCAAAACTATCCGAATTCTGTACCAAACTAACTGGAATCGAACAACACCAAGTACAAGACGCCGACGAATTCCCAACAGTTCTAAAAGCACACTACGATTGGTTAATACAACAAACGGGCACCTCTAAAGTAATATTCATCACATGCGGTTCATGGGATTTCGAAAACGCTCTCAACAAAGAACTATTCCGATGGATCAACAATCATAAATTTTATTGTTCCAACAAAGATAAACTATATAATTTCATAATAGATATCCCCAACGTTTACAAATCATATATCAATCTAAAAGACATATTCAAATCTCTCTATAACGTGAAACCCGGAGGTATGGTATCAATGCTAAACTATCTCCATATCGACTTAACCGGCCGACATCATTGCGGTCTTCACGATTGCAGAAATATCGGTAAAATTCTTCAAAAAGTGTACATAGACGGCTCAGACCAAATATCCAAACATTTTCCAATTAAAACGGTCCATTACAAACACAAGGATCCCCGACCAATGTGGGCACATAATCCCAAATTTAAAATTGAAAATTAAATAAATTGATCATTGCATTGTTTTAAAAAATATTCAAATGGGAAATTTAATAACGCACGAGTACGTTCATTGCTACAATTGTGTCTCCGAAGAATCGAAAGGATGCCTTTTATGCCGCAAATATGGAGATTCAAAAGGGCAACTACTGAAGAAATATCGTTTTAAGAAGATACAATTTTTTGGAAAAGATGGTATTGCTTATACATTTATTCCTCCAGCTTATGTTTGCCTTCAGTGCAAGGATACAAGAAAATCTATTTATCATTTATGGGATATCGTGGGGACAGATGAAATCCCGAGTGTAATATTACCGTGCCATCAATGTTGCGAAGAAACGCATAAAGTAGAATTCGGGAAAGCTTATTTCCACGTTTCTAATAGTTTGCGAGATAGTAAATCGGCTTGACGTATGGGTTCGGTTACGCGATGGATAGTTACTTTGGATACGATATTTGCCGCCGTTTCAAGGGATAGGCCGTTACCCGCGCTAATGTATGTTGCATTTTTGTAGGAGCCGGTGACATTATAGGCCATTCCTAAAATTTTTCCGCTAGCTGTGATAACTTTTTGCATTGAACCTTCTTCAGAATCTTTGATTAGATTAAACACTTTTTCCTCATTGATATCTTCCACGACTAAAACTTTCTTGGATATGCCTACGCATGGAACTCCGCCTAGGACTGAAAAATGAGATGCTACCCCGCAGAACCTCGGATGCCATACACCATTGCCATCCATCAAAATCAAATCTGGCTTCACACCGCAATCCTTCAACAGCTGATACAACTTCATCAATATCGGAACCTCCCTAAAAGCCAAAAATCCAGCAATATATTTAATATTAGTCGAACATCTAATACTGGCCTTCGCAACAACTTTCAACGAAGGATATTGGAAAATAACCATACTCGCAACAGCACGTTGATCATTATCTTTATCAAAAGAAATATCCATCCCAGCAATCAATTTTACAGCATCCTCCTTTATCGTATCGCTCAAATTGACTTCCTTCAAAATATTCTCCTGCTCGCTCTTCCAGTCCTCGATCTTCTGTTCACCCTCACCAACATTAATAACAAAGATCTCCGCAAACTTTAACTCCAACCCTTCCACATCTCCTTTCTTCTCTTCTCCCAAAGGCCTCGCATTCAATCTCTCAACAACTCCAATAGCATCCACCCCAGCATAAGTCACACTCAAACACTCAGGCACCCCCATCTTCTCATACATAACGCAATCCCCCATACCATAAAACGTCAACTCATTCCTCAACTTCTTAACAAAATCGACCGCGTTCATATCGAAATCTTTCCTCTTCATCCCCTTCGCAAAGAAATCATTCCTTACCCGCAAAAAATCGTTCACACAATATACAACAGCATATAACATCTTCCGATTATATATATTCCCCCGTTTCCCATTCGTTTTCCTCAGGGCATCCACACACGCAGCATACATCTCATCACTAGCAGTCTTCGCAGTAATAAAATTCTCTCCTTCTAGCACTGACGCAACCATTTTATGCAAAGTCGTGTGACTCGTACGATCTGTCGGATAAGCGTTCCCATAGGCCTCCTTCAATTTCTGACCCAATCGAATTTGCAATTTCCGAACCAACTCTTTCTCATTATCAAACTTCACCTCATCACCCCCCAACAAAGGCTCCTTCATGAAAAATAACTTCGTCGGCGACGAATGAATACTCGCATAACACGCATACGGAGGAATAAATAGCGTCTTCGTTTTAAAATACCCTCCCGTGATCGAATTAACCAGAACCCCCTTGGCACTCTCAACTGTCGCACAATACGCACCTGAAAACATCTCATTCTTAACCAACTTCTGATAAACAGTCAACGGCCTCTCATGCTCCCCAACCATTTTCAACGAACACAAGATCTGCCCAATAAATTCCTTCGGCAACATCTCATCCACTCTCCCAATCCTCTCTAACATTTTCATCATCACCACCGGCATATCACTCATCACCTCCTCGAACGAAGGCAACCTGACTTCGTCTGGCCCATCCAAACACGGAATACCACAAATCACCCTGTACAACTTATTATTAATTCTCTCATACATTCCTTCCTTCCCGTCATGTAAAAAAGTATACAACATCATCTCAATCAACTTATAAGCCACCCTCTCCTTCAACATAATCAACGCCTGATGTTTCTTCTTCCCATCAAACTTTATCAAATATCCCAACAACCTAAACGCCGCTACAATCGGTTGCCTCAATACCTTCTCTGCATCCAACCCCAACACAGCCTCCCTCAACGTCACCCTCTTCCCCTCCTCACCAAAAGTATCATTCGTCATGACATTATCAATCAACTCCCTCACCAAATGCTCCTTCACCCCCTCATCAAACCACTTAAACTCCGCATCATCCACAATCCCTAACAATAACATCTCCACATGCGAAAGCAATTTTGAATTACATAAAATTTTACATAACTGACTCTTCACAAAACGCCTATTATTTTTAATATCAATCGGAATAAAACCCATCAACGTATCTTTATACACCGAATACCCATTCGAATGCGCCATATAAGCAGCAGCACACTCCCCACACACCGGATTCACTCTCAAGCACTCCCCTAACCCCGGAAAATTATCCAACGGAAATGTTAACGCATGATCACCCATTGCAACCTCCAAATCACCCTCTTTCGGCTTATCCAACCAAACAACAGCCGGCCCCTTATCCAAATGCAGACAACAATCAATCTCTACCACCCTCTCATGCACCACCACTCCCATCGCCGACTCCGTATCCTCCCCCGATATATCCTTCGCCCTCTTAGCCCTATTCGCAATCCCTGTCAAATCATTCAACGTATACCCAGCAGTCTCATAATGCGCTAACACATTCCTCACCCCATCCCAATACCCCCTAACTTTCCCACTCATCCCACCAATATACTTCGCCGCCTCCGTCTCCTCAACCCTCGCCAACGGCAACAACTCCTGCAACCTCATCACCAACTTCTTATTCTCATCCCCACCTTTATTCTTCATAATCTCCCCAATCACCTTATGCTTCTCAATCACATAAGGCATCGCAATCCCCTTCTTCAATTCATTCGCCAAAGCATTCAACGAACCATTCCTCAACCCATTAACCTTCCTTCTCACCCCCTCCATCACTCCACTCATTTTCGCCATCCTCACAATCACATCCCACTCCTCCAATGTCACCAACCCCGCAACATCAACCTTCTCATCATCCGACTTAATAAATTCCCCCAAACTAAAAACTTTAACACTCTCCTCACTCTCACTCAAAATATTAAACCCCTCCGGAATTCTCGGATAATTATTCTTAATCTTATGCCCCCTTATCTCATCCACCGTCCACACACCCCCCTTCGCAAACACCCCACCACAAATTCCAATCGTATGAAGAACTTTATTCATCACACCATCGCTCTGAATTATCAAAACATTTTTCCCAACAAAAAACGGCGCAAAAACAGAAATATCCGGATTCACCATATTCTTCGCAAACAACACGCAAACAATTAACGCCTTATCTAACCTACCCTCTAACAACTTCGAAAATTTCGTAACAGAATCCCCTCCTATTTGCCCATCAGTCATAAAAAATACAACCTGACTATTATCAAATATTAATTCTGTCGCCTTATTACTCATAATACAACACGGATCCGTCCCCCCCATCGACTCTATCTTACTCGAAAAACATCCCGCTACCGTATTCCAATAAACACATTTCGACAAATCATACTCTCCACCGAACGCACTCACCATCTCCAATTCATACTCCAACACTCTCCTCCCTCCATTCAAAACATCAACTGTCGACCCCGAATTATCCACAAAAAATCCCAACCGAAAATCACCCAACCCTCTCACAACCACATCCCTCAATTTAGGAATTTCCGCAAGAAAACCAGCCATTTTGTTTGTATATCGTATATTTTATAAAATCTCTATTACCAGACCCGAAAACATTTAAAATTCAATTTTTTAATAAACTAACAACGCTTTTTAACAAACAGCGCGACACCATCATACTTCGAATTATCTTTCGTACAATGATTAAACGGAAACAACGGATTAATAATGCACGTCTCAAACGAAACAGTAAAATTCGTTCCAGTCGTATGAGCCGGAAACTCATACGAATATTGAAGATACAAATTCAAAACAGTACCAGTATAATCATAATAACCCCCTAAATTCTGCTTATCAAACGGATAATCGCTTTGAATCCTCACACGCATCCAACACGTTTCCTGCAAGCACGGATCCGTCTTAACATTATTAATCATAATCGTCACCCCAATCAAATTACCCGAAGTATTCGTCGTCGCATCACTCAAATAACTCACATTAGCAAAGTACACAAAATTCAAAACGTACTTTTCCTCAACCATTTTATGCTCCGTAGTAGTAGCCACCATAGTCGGCACTTCTGTCGGCACAGAAGTGGTAATATAGCAATTCTTACCATGTTGACAAAAATCAATCAACGCATTATCTTCCACATAAGGATCAACATTGCAACTCTTCACACACCAAGCCCCAACCAACACCAGCACCAACAAAGCAGCATCGGGCATCGAAATCTAAGATAAAACCCCCCTAATTCTCTTAAGATACTTCTCAAACTTTAAATTTCAGTTTTTTTTCAAACAATATCAACATTAATATCAAACGCCCTCACCTCAATCGGCTTACACTCCCCCCTAAACTGCAAAATCATCTCATCCATCATTTCCGCCATCACTTCATTCATTACCTCATCCATTATCTCCCCCACTTTCTTCCTCCCCCTCTCCCTCTCATAACACTTCCTAACTCTCTCCCTAAAATAATCACCCACCTGCAATTTCTTCTCCCCCCCAGAAGATTTCTTCTGGCCCTTCACAACATCCCCCTTATGCTTCTCATAATATTTCCTTTGACAAGCCCGAATCTTCTCCTTATGCGTCCTCTGATATTTCAACGTATACTTATTTCTCGCCAACCTCTTCTCCTCCGCTGTCTTATACTTCCTCACCCTCTCAATCAATTTCGTCGGTTCCAAATCAGTATATTCAAATTTATATTTCTGATTATTCTTCTTCGAAATCCCACTCTTCACATGATTCAACCCCTCGCAACACATTTTTATTATTCCCGCATTTATACAAAGATCATTCTGACACTTATATAACGACTCATAAATCTCAACCGTATCCGTATTCAAATTCGTCGCCTTCACCTTATGTTTATTCTTATGATTCGACCCAACAAAAGAATAATCCCGTTTCTTTTTCTCAACTTTAACTTTCTCAACTTTCTCAACCTCCTCCTCAACGACCTCACTAATTTCATCAACGGCCACAACCTCCGCCACCACCTCCTCCTCCCCATTCTCATAACGATCAAGCATCTCAATCACCAACGAAGCATCCAACATATCCAACTCACCCAATTCCGGACAAAAATCATTCATATCAAAAATTAAAGGCTTCCTCCCAATCTCCTCTCTACTAATCGGCGGTATAATACTATTCCACAACCCCTTCCTCACCGGATCCGCCCTCCTAACAATATTCTTAACAACCAACTCTGTCATTTATAATACTACTAATATATTAGAATATAATTTATTCTCTTTAAGTTTTTTTTATAAAATATATTCTTTCGTGCTCAAATAATTCTCTCTTAAATGCTTCATAATTTGCCTCATTTTTAAAAGATAGATAACTATACCATATTTTTTTATTAACTAACATCAACGGCACATATTTACAATATAACCATAATTTATACCTAAACGGAAATTTTTCTAACCGCTTACCCCATTCTATCATCGTAATAATATAATCCTTCCTCCCTGAATTATGAGTCGCCACCCCAAAATATGGCTTCGCCGTACGTTCAATATGTTCAAACCCAAGCGGCAAAAATGATTCCGGATAAAAATATGTTAACAAAGCAAACAGATAATCATTCGACCCAACTGGAGTAGCTAATGCTACATCAATATCATAACAAACCCTCCGAGCAACTTCTTCCCCGGTCTTTGTAAAAGTCATAGTTTGTAAATACATACGACCATTATCTTTTAATATCTCATGACAGAAACGAAAATAACTATCATAAACGCCATCATGCACATGCGGTTTTGCTCCTTCTCCAGGTGAAACAAAATGTTCAAAAGCCCCCACACTTACAACATGATCAACTTTACCAAATTTACCGACATCAATATTTTTCCAATTCAAAATCCGCAAATCCAACCCACGATTCACTCCCGCCTCAACTTGCTTTTTCGATAACGTGATCCCAATACCCTTCCCCCCACGCCTATTCACCTCCTCAACCAAATACCCCCATCCACACCCAACATCCAACACAACATCACCTTTTTTAAACCCCAAAAATTCAAAAATCCTATCATATTTATTCTGTTGCGCCTGCTCCAAACTCAATGTAAAATCCCCATTATACCCCGCCCCCGTAAAATCACTCCTCAACGGATAAAAACAATCAGTAAAAATATCATACGCCTCCCCCACACTACCATTATCAACATAAACCTCCCTATAATATCTAACCAACCAACACAACCCCAAACAAATTATTAAAAACAACCACATCCAATACTATATTCCTAAACACTACCCCCTAAAACCCATCCCAAAATCAATTTTTTTCACTGCTTCTCATAAAATAACACATACGCATTCCTCGTCACCACCTGCCCCTTCTCAATTTCATTAACACTACTATCATTAAACGCATACCACTTCCCCCCGATTTTCCCATTAGCAGTATAATGCCCCCCACCAACAGACCCAAAATGTTCAATAACCCCAACCAACTCATACCTCTCCTCCTCATCCCTCGAAAAATACAACGGCACCTCCATAAAATCATCAATCTTCCTCCTATTACTAAACCTCTTCAAATATATTATCAAAACCCTCGGAAACGAATAAACCCTCATCTTCTTCCTCGCATTAGATAAAACCTTACACTTCTCACATCTATATCTATTATCATTATTCAACATATCATTTTGCGCAAATAACTTCATCGATTCATTCAAATTCTGCGCAATCGGCAAAGTCAAAAACATATAATTCTCATACGTTACCGAATTATAATCGCACCTATCACAAATCACCGTAGACTTATATTTCCCAAAAAATAATTCCGATATTATCGACACCCCCGATACCTTGATTGCCTCATGTATCGCATCCAACAAATAATTAGTAAATTCCTGCGCATCTTGTTGCGACCCCCCAACAAATTCCTTCCTATACTTCTCAAACTGATCCCTAATATCACTCGGAGACACGATACCATTATCAAGCGACCACATCGTCTTCACAAACTGAAAATAACTACTCACCAATGGATGTTTCACATCTTTCCCAATACCATTCCCCCTTTGAAATATATAATTCGAAAGTGGCACAATACATCTCAAACATTGCAACGCAGCATTCATATAACACGTGTTACCTAAATTTCTTAATCCGACTATACCTCTATTTTTCATTTCAACAGTTATTATTAAACTACATAGCATAAAAATTTAATATAAATAATTTCAAATTTTTTTTAAACACCCAGTAAGGCAAATTATATCTTATAATAATTATATTAATGCCTAATAAAAATTCAGACCGCAAACAGCGCGGACCCAGTGAAACCGAAACAGCCTTTGAATATTGGAATACATCAAAGTATGATAGATCGCTTAGCTGTTCGAAGAAAAGTTCGTGTTCGAGTAAAAAAAGTTCTTCTGATTGCGAGTCAGTTACGTCGAAAAATTGCCCGTTGTGCCCGCTTCGTAAATTGCTGCCAAAGGGAAGTTGGATAGTACCCAAACCGTGTCCTCCATCATGCCCTCCTTCTCTCCCCTGCCCCAAGAAAGAAAAACGATGTCCTTCGGAACCATGTCCTTCGATACCATGTTGCCCTAAAATTAAAAAACCATGTTGTCCTAAACCAAAGCCATGTTGTCCTAAACGCAAACCCTGCTGCCCGAAACCATGCTGCCCGAAACCATGCTGCCCGAAACCATGTTGCCCGAAACCATGTTGCCCGAAACGATGTTGCCCTAAACTTGAACGCAAACTTGAACGCAAACCTTGTTGTTGTTCTCGTCCTCCACCACCGTGTAGTTGTCCCCGCGCCGAACCCGAACGCATATATTTCCTACTCGAACCGCTAGAGGAAATATGTGACCCCATCGACCAACAATATGAAATTGTCTACTATACCCAATAACCCCAAATAAATATTTATAAAACATATAAAAATTTTCTAGAATAATATATATAATCATAATGAAGGCTTCTGACTTAATAATTCTCGTAATCCTTATCGTTTTAATTCTTGCTTTATTCAACCTAGCGGGATACATCTGGCCGATCATCATTATCATCATTGTCGTCTGGATACTATCCATGATCACCGGCATTAAAATTTCTGAATAAAGTTAAACCCCACACAAACTAAATATTATAAACAACTATTTATAATATCTACCCATCAACGCTTCTGCAACTGCTGTCCTTTAAAAAAATTATCTATAAACTCCTTAATCGCCCTATCAAAAGATGTTTTCATCTCCGGCAACACAACTGTTCGAACCAAATCCGTCGCTATCGGCCTCAACTCCCTATAATTCAAATTCTTAATCTCCGCCATAACCGTCAACAGCGGCTTTAACGAATATAACACATATCCCATTATCGCTAAAATAATAACTACGATCACCAGTATGATCCATAATAAAACTTCAGTCATATACATTATCTATACATAAAAAATATCATTTATTCTTTCCCGTTCAGATACATCGAATAACACCATGCAACTACCACAACTATACTCGTCACACTAAACCTAACTACTGATACCACATAATGAATATTATAATATAAACTTATTTCTGGATCATTAGTACACTTATCACCTAACGAACTAAAACTATTATCCAAAATAAGTGCCACCGAATATCCAAAAGCAATAACCTCAATTATCGCAATGAAAATTTGAAACACTGCAATAACCGTTTCACACCTATCAAAATGCTTCTTCACACAATAAATCAGCATCAAAATTACCGCCAAGTCCCCAAAATCAAACATCGTAAGCAGCACATTATATGCATAAAAATTATTACACAACGCACCCTCACCAATCAAATAATAATCAACTTTCTCCCTAATCAATTTCATCATAGAAAATCCACACGACCCCCCAAAAATTCCCAAAACAATCCCCGTACATATTATTTTCACAACAAGGGGACAATACGGTTTAATCACACTCCGCAACATCTCCGAACTTCCCCCCAACCCCCCAAACCAAACGATCTCACAAAAACTCTATAAATCAATTTTTTTTGAAAGATCGATATCCCTAAGCAAATTATTAAGATTCTCATTCTCTTTCTGTAAAATCATTACTCTCCTATGCATTTCTATCCATTCATCAATCAAATCTACCTGATATTTAGTCGCCAATTCAATTACAGATTCCTTGCACACTTTCCTATCTTTTCTCTTCTCATACTGATGATGCGCTCTCATATAACAATCAATTGCCTCTTCATGATCATCATTCCTTTCATGGATTCGTGCCATATATATAAAAGCACGCGTTGAACCATTCAGGGTCGCCTTTTGATACCATTCAATCGCTTCATCTTCATCCTTCTCCGTCCCTTTCCCCTCCTCATAACATCTCCCAACAAACGTATGACAATAATGATCACTACTTTTCTCTGCACATAACTTCCCCCAAAAAAAAGCTTGCTTATCATCCGGTGGAACCCCAATACCATCCTCATACATCTCTGACAACCAATATTGCGCATTACAATCACCCCCCTTCGCGTAAAATTCCATTCCCTTAAAAAGTTCTAATTTCTGTTCCTCACTAAAATCCTTCGCAACATCCTCCACCGTATTCTCATTTTCACCAGTTAAAAATGATTTGATAATACTATCCATATTATTCTTAAATTAATAGATTTCATTTCAACAATCCAACATATCTATTAATCAATTTTTTTAACTGTATATAACCGCAGATTCACATACTTCGGCACATGAGAAACATCAATCAATCGATAACCGTGCTGCTGCAAAAATTGTTGCAATTGCTCAAACGGAGAAAGAATCCCATAATTCGCCCAAAACATTTTATCCCGTGCGAACCACCCCACATCTTTATTATGCGGCCCATAATGAATTAAATCCCAAGAATATTCCCTTCTCGTCCTCTCATCAAACTGCACGCACACTTGCTGAAACGGGTTAACATTTATCTTCGTATAACTCAACCCCGAACACTTCTCCAATCTCTTCATCGCACCATTGATTTTCGGAATCATCATATTAATATACCCATCAGAAATTTTCGCCAACCTTTCAAGAATAATTTTGTTCGGAACTTCCTCAAATTTAATAGTATCCATTTCGTAAATTTTCTTTTCCTCAAATTCCTCATCTCCTCCCATCGGACTCGGATACGGCGTAGGCGTCGTCTCCTGATCCTCAACCATTATCCTCAAATCTTTACGAACATAATGCGGCACCTCTTCTGGCTCCGCAACCACCTCCCCCTCAAAATTTAATACAAACACAATAGCTTTCAACAAATCATCGATCGTACTAAACGCACAAACCCGCTTATTCCAATTCGCCTCCACATATTTCTTATCCCCCTCAAAGCAAATAAATAATACCCCCCCATATCTCGCTATCTCAATCTCATAAAAATTCGTCCGCCTAACCATCTTCAACTCTACGTCACTCACCCGACAGTAACTCAAAAATGACATTGCCGCCCCCCCAATAGCATGGATTATTCCCTCCGCGACAAACAGACGATCCATTATCGTGTTTCCTAACCACATTATAAACCAAGACACACCAACTATTTAATTATTTCAATTTTTTTCCCCTCTCCCTAACCATCACATTCAACCCTCCTTTCATCGACAACACTATATTCAAATTATACGTCGCCTCCCTCGTAAACGTAAATCTAAACTTCTTCAAAAGCATCACCGCCAATATTTTTATCTCCACCAAAGCCATCGGTTTCCCCAAACATAAACGAGCCCCAGCATTAAAAGTTGGAAACACATACCCCGATATATTATTCACATTCGGCCCATCAAACCATCTCTCCGGAACAAACGATTCCGCATCCTTCCCCCATATCGATTCCAATCTATTAATTACATAAGCCGAATAAAATATATTCGTCCCCCTCGGAATTTTCAAACCATTCGGTAACACACAATCCTCCACACTCACCTTCCCATCCATCGGAACAGCAGGATACAACCTCAAAGTTTCTGACACACACGCCCCCAAATATTTCATCTCCTTCAAATGCTCATAACTCACCGCATCATCCCCCACGACACTCTCAATCTCTTCATAAATCTTCCCATCAATGTCCCCCCTCCTCCCTAAAATATAAAACAGCCACGTCAACGTACACGCCGTCGTATCACGTCCAGCAATCATAACATTCAACACCAAATCTCTCAAATAATTTATCTCCTGTAACCCCATATTATTCATTGCCCACGATAATAAATCATCCCTCTCCGAAAACGATTTATCCTCACGCCTTTCCTCAATAATCCCCCACACATATTTATCCAAACAACCTATCGCCTCACTCAACTCCCTCTCCTCCATGACCCCCAACAATCTCTTACTCTTCCACACAATCGGAAGCGTAAACATTCTCCCAAAAATAATTCTTTGAGCCTTATCAAAAGCCCCCGAAAATTCATTATTCCTCTCCAACGTATTCGACTCAAATCCAAAAGCAATTTCACAAATACAATCAAACGTATATCGAAAAAATAAATCTTGTAAATCAATCGTTTGATCGTCTCTGGCTGCACGTTCTAATATATTTATAACCTGATACCCATGCTTAAGAAAAACCCCTTCCATATGTTCCGTTAAACGTCTCGCTGAGAAAATTGGCGAAATTAATGCCCTGTGCAGTTTCCAAGATGCTCCATCTGAATTAAATATACCATCCCCCAAAAGATCCCTAAAAGTTTCATTAAACAACCCGCCCTTTCCAAAATTATCCATGTTCGTCTTCAAAACATATTTGATTAATTCCGGATCCAACAACTCTAACGTGCCAGCATTCCTCCCAAACAAAGAATATTGCCAACACTTCCCCCCCAACCCAATCGCCTTCTTCGCATGATATAATTTCCAATCATGCAACCTTTCGATATTCTTACCCACTTCAATACTATTCCCTATCAACGCCAGGGTCTTCCCGGGATAATAAACCCCTTTCAAATAACGCGCCCTCTCCCAAAATATAAATCCAACAGCAACCACACATAAACACGCACCAAAAACAGCAAGCATATATCTATTGCTATAACTCATAATATATCCCAACTCATAAACACTTAAAAATTCAATTATTTCCCATTTAAAAAATAGAGATATATAATAATATAATTATGGACCCTAAGATCGTTCAGGAACTCCTACCATTTCAAATCCCCCAAGTTATAAATATTTTAGAAAAATTGACTAACCGTGGCGTATGTTTGGACGGTTCGGACACTGGAATTGGTAAAACATATGTTGCAATGGCTGTTGCCAAACATTTGGACCTCCAACCATTCATTATGTGTCCAAAGACTATAATTAATTCTTGGGAAAAAATTGCTGGCATATTCGATGTTAAACCTCTCGGTATAGTAAACTATGAGACGGCGACGCGCGGCAAATATTATGATTCCAAAGGGAGCAGAAAAACATGCCCTTATCTAGAACAATCAAAGGGTGCTATCACATATAAATGGAAACTCCCCGAAAATTCTATGCTTATCTTTGACGAAGTCCATCGTTGTTGCAACGAAAATACATTACACGGAAAACTATTAATGTCAACCCTCTCCATATACAACACTAGTTGCCCAATGCTCCTCCTAAGCGCAACGGTTGCCGACGATATGGCCCACATTAAAATATTAGGCCTATTATTCGGCTGGTACAAAAGTATCAATTGGATCCCCGATTGGATGAAAAACAAAAATTTCAACCCAAAGCACGCACGCCTCCTAATACACAAAAAACTCTTCCCCGAATATGGATGCCGAATACGAATTTCCGACCTTGGCGACAAATTCCCCAAATCCCAATTATCAGCCGATTGCTATAACATAGATAACACAGACACCATAGACGCCGCATATAAAGATATCCAGGACGCTATCAACACCCTGAAAAATAAAACCGCCCAATCCGACCCCCTCCACAACAACAGCCTCGTAAAAATAATCCGCGCCAGACAAAAAATCGAACTAACCAAAATCCCACTATTCGCCGATCTCGTTCAACAATACCTTGAAAACAATTATTCTGTAGTAATCTTTTTTAATTTTACAGATACTCTAAAAATATTAGCAAATAAATTAGAAACTAAGTGCGTCGTTTTTGGCGAACAAACCCTAAAAGAGCGATTGAAAAATATAAATGATTTCATGGACAACAAAGAAAGAGTTATCATATGTAATATAAATGCAGGTGGCGAATCAATCTCCCTCCACGACAAACACGGCGACCACCCCCGCGTAGCACTAATCTCCCCCACTTGGTCCAGCAACAAATTAATACAAGCATGCGGACGTATCCATCGATCCGACTCCCAAACCCCCGCCACAAACAAAATAATCTACACCGCAAAAACGATCGAACAATACATGTGCAACAAACTAGAATCCAAACTAACCAACCTCTCACAAATAACAGACGACGATCTAATTTTGGACTAAATTAGCTGAAAACCTATTATCCACAATAAAAGATGGATGCCAATTCGGAATAAACGGACCTCTCTCAGTAACCCTAATTAAATAACCTGCCTTCAATAATTTCGACCGAATTACCGAACAAATTTCATAATTTATTGCCTTCGATTTTAAAGTATACTTGATATTACCATCTGGATCCAAACAAAGCGGTATCACAATCGGAAACGCTTTCGCCGCCTCCAATTGTTCAATCACATAATTATATAATTTCTTCCCAACAACAAACTCGTTACTATTCCCCTCGTTGGCCATCTCTATATAATGCGCATGCAACTTCTCGGGAATATCCGGAATATAAAAATCCAAATCGTCCTCAATAGAAGATTTATCCTCGTCCATTTAACTAATCCTACTTTCCTATAACAACACAACCCAAATTCTCAATAAATCAATTTTTTTATAAAATAACGCACCGATTCTTCTTCTGTGGCTCCAACACCACGGGAACAACTTTCTCTTTAAACTGACAATCAACAACATGCACATGCTCTTTTTCTAACATGCACAAAATCGGATACACCTCCATTTCCAATTTCTTTTTATCTCCCTTAAACATTTCATAAATCTCCTTAACCGCCAGATAAACCGATCGCTTTTCAATATCCGCCTCATTAGTAAATAACGCACATTTACCCTCAACAACCACCCCCTCACTAGCGAAATGCTCATAACCCATAATCTGTACCTTACACAAATAACAAGAAACCGTCTTACACGAACAAGTCATTTTATTACACCCATCAATCCTCATAAACACTTTCGAACACTTCGGACACGCTCTCGTTCGATGTCTCGTTAATACCTCCTCTATTATTTTCCGAACGTTCTCATCTTTCTTCACATAATCGCAACTAATCTTTCCATGAAATTTCCCCTTACAAAGCAAACATGAAATAAATCTGCATGTACTATTCGCACATACAAATTTTGGTTCCTTCATATTCTTTTCCCGATATGCTTCATCAATCTCAATGGAATATACCAAGCATTTCGGACACGTATAAAGATCTTTAATCTCCGCAAGATTCATTATCTCTTGCGTCTCCTTCTCCACATAACTATTATAGAGCTTCGGATCTAACATATTTTTTAGAATTTTATGATTAAACGTACCATTACAATTAGAATCAGCCATACAACGCAATTTATAATCCCCGCCCGTAATTCGATCCGTAACATAGTTGATCAAACACTCTTTGCAAAATTTATGATTATTCGAGCACATTATTTTATCCGCCTCCATACATTCATTGATGCAACACATACATTCGAACAATGTTATTGATTCATCTGGGGGAACGATTGATTGGCCATTTTCAGATTTCTCTAAAAAAATAAATTCCAATTCTTCAATCGAAAATGTCGTAACATGAGGAAGAATATCGGCTGGAATGACTTGTTTGAGATAGTCCGGTATTTTATCATGCGGAACTGCTGGTATTGGTTTGGGAAGTAATTTTAAATGAACGCCGCAATAGCTTTTACCATTAATTGTATTCTCAGCAGTTATCTTGATTCGTCTCTTACACCGAATGCCCCTACCCCGTTTTGTAATACCGTTACATTGTTCCATAAAATTGTCATCAACTCCATATATATTAAAGATCTAGATCAAATAATTTTCATCTTTTTTGATTGGAGAAAAAGATGAAATTATAAGTTTTTATTTCGTTTTTTATCGTTTGTTATAAGTAGTAGAGGCGCAATGGGTGGCTTATTTTCAGGAGCTTCAAAAGCAAGATCATGTTGTGGGATGGATTCAATCAAGTATTTTGATGATCGTATATATCCGAGAGTATTTCCTGCTCCATCGGTTAATAAAAAAAAAATGGAATCGTTAGGGGCTTCAGATGAGGACAAAAGAACGACAATGCGAATGATCAAATCAGGATTGTCTGAATTAAATATTAGTACGGTTGCGATTGCGCCGAAGAATAATTTGTTGGATAAATATGTGATTTTCTCTCATGGAAATGGGTCTGATATTGAATTGAATTACCAATGGCAAAAATATTTTTGTGATCGATTTGGGGTTCATATCATTTCGTATGATTATCCTTCGTATGGATTCACGGATGGCCGCGCGAATGAGAGTAAATGCGTGGAATGTTTGTCCGCTGTTGTTTCGTTTGTTGAATCATTTGTGAAGAGGGAGAATATAATTCTCATGGGACATTCACTTGGAACTGGCGTCGTGATCGATTATGTTTCCCAGCAAAAATGGAGAAATCCGATCATTCTAGTAGCACCATATAAAAGTATCCCCCGCGTGATATTAGATTCGTCATTCGCAGATTGTTTGATAAAGAATTATAAATTAGGTTCAATATATAAAATAAATCAAATTATTTGCCCCGTAAAAATCATTCATGGGGAAGCGGATACGTTGATATTAGTATCTCATGGAAAAGAAATTTATGATAAGTTGGTGGATAAATCGTTGAGGCCTGTGTGGGTTAAAGATGCTGGGCATAATGATATTCTTGAGATGTTACCCGAGAGAGATATTATGGAGGTATTGGCTTATGGGGGTGCTGCGGCTCCGATTACTTCTGCGATGTAGTCTATTTGATCGGTGTTGAAGGAATTGCATTTTTGACATTTGTGGCCGAAAATATGGAATGACGTTTGGGATTTGGAACCGCAATCGTTGCAGATTATGTTAACTTTTTTATCTTTATATTCGTCGGGCATTGGTGTTGCTAGGATTTCTTGTTCGAGGAATGTTGAATCGATTGGGAATAAACTTTTGCGGCACGTTGGACATTTGTAGCTTTGCTTTAAATATTCTTGGAGGCAGGTAACATGCATGGGATGGCCACATGCGAAAGAATGTGAGGGTATCGTTGATGTATATAAATATTCCAAGCAGACGGGACAATTTTGTTTTAGCTTTTGTTGAACACATTTGTGATCGGATTTAATGTTTATGGATAAACAACATGAACACTCATCGCAATGGAAAAAATTTTCTCTGCCTCCTACGCGGCAAATCTCGCATTGGTCGCAATGGAATAATTTTCTGTTCAAATCGTTTTCGAATATTATGCACTTTTCGCAAAAGTATGCGCCTAAATTGATATTACATTTCAAGCAAGTTTGGGCTATCGGCTGATCTAATAAGCAAACATCGCACCGGATCTTCGTTTCGCCGGTAAGAACATGATCATTTACTTCATTGTGACAGCGCTTACAATCATAATATTTTTGGCAGCATGCAGCGAATAAAGTAATACTGTTATTATAATGTTTACACTCTTTAGTCATTTGATCATCTTATGTAATTTGTTGATAGCTATGGAAACGAAAATTCAATTTTTTAGGTGGCTCCGAAAGGGACAGAAACGCATCGGCTGCACAATAATGAGGAAGAGAAAACTGTCTTGATAACGTAGAAGCCAGCTGTGAAACTGAAGAACATATGGGCGAGCGAATTTTGATTAGAGTTGCCAATAGCGCTGAGACTGATCAATGTTCCGATGCCTAGGACACTATTGAGCAAATCATAGAAGCGTCCGTTGGTTAATTCAAAACCTTCCGTGATGTGTTTGAAAGAGGTGTATGTGCCGACAACTAGACTTTTCAGACTGAAGATGGAAGCAATTAAATTGATCACCCATGGGCCCAAATAGTTTGCACGATCTGCACTGGTTTCAGATGAAACAGCGCAGCCTACTCCGAAATGTGCTGCATCAAGAATAGTCAAAATAACAGTTGAAATGACGACAAAAGGACGATAATCCATGGTGCGGTGAAGCAAAGAGTAATTAAATAAATCTATAAAGGCCCATACAAAACGATTAGATTTCAATTTTAATTGAGGAAAAAATTGAAAGAGCATTTGCTTGGTATGTTTAATACGTTTCGGGTATAGCGCATAAAATGGGTTCAGCATGTTCCACCGGGGCTGAGGTTCGCGAAAAAACATACGTTGATTCGCCGATTGAAAGTGATAAGGCGATCAATCCTCGGAGGCTCATCTCAAGAAAAAGCTCGTCTGGAACCAGACAAAAAAGATGGGATGTGTTACAAACTTCGCGGGCCATCCATCAACAATACACTACGATGAGCCTAAAAGGAAAATCTGGAGATATCGAATTACGGAAACAATTTGTCAGGCGCATATCCACAAAGATCCGAAAACACAAGATAGGAGCAACGTGGGCTGGCGGTCTAGACAATTTCCCCGAAGGCATTCTAATTATTAACAGCGATGGAATAATTATGCATTCAAACGCTGCCGCGAATAATATGTTGGAATCTAAGGCTCTAATAGGGAATAATATTTTAACCTTGATCCCACATAAATTCTTTGCGAAAATTTTAATCGATGAAGATACCAAAGAACCAGCAGAGTTAAGTGCGGACAATATATCTGAATATAAAATAAGTACGAGTAATGGGAATGAAATATATATAAATATGTCCTATACGCCTATTGTTCCGAAGATTTTTGATGAATATTATGGATATTTGATTTTCCTTAGGGATATCACAGAACAAAAATTGCTGGCGTTGGCGATTGCGGAGACTCATAAAAAAAGCGAAGATCTGCTTGCGTCGTTGTTACCGGGACCAATTTTGGAAAAGATACGAGCTGGGGAGACTGACATTTTTAGTGAGCATAAGGGTGTAGTGGCATTCTGTGATATGAAAGGTTCAACGGAAAAGTCGAAAACTATGCCTGCCAGAGAAGTTGCTAATTTGAAATGGTTATTGTTTAGACATTTCGATAAGTTAGTGCGTGAATTTAGTGTCACGAAAATTGAGACAGCTGGAGATTGTTATATGGTTGCGTGTGGATTGTTTAATGAAGAGAATCCGGCAGAGAAAATTATTAAGTGGGGCCAGAAGGCTTTGTTATATGCGAAGAATGAGTTGAAGATTGATATGAGGTTCGGCGCCCACTATGGGGAAGTAGCCAGTTGTGTTGCCGGCGATATTCTCCCACATTTTCAACTCTCTGGTGAAACCGTAAACAAAGCCAGCCGCATAGAATCAATGGGTCCAATTAACAAAATACACATTTCGGAAGAAATATACGCCATCATATCAAACAAAGAGCAATTTCGAATAAATCCCAACACAGTCAGCTTAAAAGATTACGGAGAAACAAATACATATTGTATCGAAATAATATAAGACATGCGGTTTCATATTTTATCTGTACCTCACACAGTTGTGAATAAAGATTACCTTAGTTGTGCATTCACGCAGAACATCGGAATGTTTTGCAAAATGTTTAAATCGGCCGAGAACAAATTATTCTATTACGGTCATAAAAGATCCATCGTCGAATGTGACGAGCACATATCAGTCATGGATGATTTTATTTTACATAAATGCTATGGGAATTACGATTATAAGAATAATTTATTTAAATTTGGTCATAACGATCAGGTTAATCTAATTTTTAATAAGAGGTGTATTGCCGAGATTAGGAAGAGGAAGGAGAAGAACGATTTTATATTGTGTTTTTGGGGGTTGGGTCATAAATCGATTTCTGATCAATTTTCTGATTGTATTATTGTTGAGCCCAGCATTGGCTATGGTATTGGTGCGATATTTGCTCCGCATAAAGTATTCGTGTCGTATGCGTATATGCATTATTATTATGGGATGCGGGATGTAAAGGAGGGCAAATGGAATGATTGTGTGATTCCGAATTATTTTGATACGAATGATTTTGAGTATAAAGAAGTGAAAGGAAATTATATGTTATATGTTGGAAGGTTGGCGAAAGATAAAGGGATTGATATTTGCATTCAATTGGCGGAGAAATTGAAAATTAAATTGATTTTAGCTGGGCCGGGTGATTTGAAATCTTTAGGGTATGATAAGAAGAATTTGCCGAAGGATTTAGTGGTTCATGTTGGTTTTGCTGATGTTGAGAAGAGGAAGGAATTATTGGCGAATGCGAAGTGTTTGTTATTGCCGACGTTTTATTTTGAGCCGTTTGGTTGTGTTATTATTGAGGCTTTGTTGTCGGGGACTCCGGTCATAACAACAGATTGGGGTGCGTTTCCGGAGATTAATTTGCATGGAATAACTGGCTATAGGTGCAGGAATTTCGAACAGTTTTGTTGGGCGGTAACGAATATAGATAAAATAAATCCATCCATCTGCAGAGATTGGGCTATAAATAATTACTCCGTTGAACGAATAAAAAAAATGTACGTTGAATATTTTGAAATGTTAACGAATCTGTATAACAAAAAAGGATTCTATGAAGAAAACCCATCACGGGCAAATCTTGAGTGGTTATATAAAAAATATTGATTTTTAAATAGTTTGTTTTATTGATATGTAGTCATTTGCCTATCAAATGGAAATCTTTGACGTTTGTCCTGTGTCGAATGAACAGCAATTTGTTAGCTTCTGTTTCGATGGTAAATTGAAAGAAGCGCAACAATTTATAGAAAAATCAAATTGCGATATTCATTTTAATAGGGACGAGCCGTTTAGAATATGTTGCATGCGCGGTAATTATCAAATGGCGCGCTGGATTTATTCTCTTGGGCATGTCGATATTCATAGTATCGATGAGTCAGCGTTTCGAATGAGTTGTTTTAAGAATTATTCAAATATTGCGAAGTGGTTATATTCTATTGGGGAGATTAATATTAATATATTGAATGAAAGCGCGTTTGAGTTGAGTTGTAAGGGGGGGAATTTAGATATTGCTAAGTGGTTGTATGAGTTGGGAGTTAGTTTGGAGTCGCTGGATATTATATTTTGTGAAGTGTGTGCTGGGGGTGATATTGAAATGTTGAAGTGGTTGCTTAGTTTGAGTAAGAAGGGGGAGATTTATTCTTTTGATAGGGCGTTTGGGTTAGCTTGCGAAAGAGGGTATGTTATCATTTCGAAATGGCTTTATGGTTTGGGTGGTGGAAAGATTAATATTCATGAAGGGGATGATGCATATTTTTTGATTAATGCAAAATTGCGGAATATGAAAATGGTGCGGTGGTTATTAACTGTAGATAAATTTAGTCAGCGATGCATCAACATTGGTTACCCATATTTTGATAAAGAAACGTTATTATTGTTGTACAGACAAGGATATTCGCTGATGGAGAAAGAATGTGGGGTATGCGTAAAGGAGCAGATCAAGTATTATAAGACGGTTATGATTGTGATGGGTATGGTGATGGTCAGGTATAAGCGGGTTTGCGAAAAACGTTATTGTTATGGGGGGGCGGGGTTTCATGAAGCGATGAATAGGTTTAATTTATTGGTTAGATCCACATAATGAATTTTTTGCGTTGTTGTGGGTTCAAAACTTTGATGTATGGTTCGATATCTTTGATTGTTCGGTATTTTTGGGAAAAATGGCATAATACGATCCATTTGTTGTGAAATTTATCGATGTTGTCCAGGATTTGTTGGAAATGGATGTGTCCGTGAGTTTCAGCGTCGGCGATAGTTGAATCGTGGAAATGGGTACATTCCATTATTAAGATATTTGATTCCATAAATTCTGGATTTGCTAAGACGCCGTTTATTGTTGTGTCTCCAGTGAATGATATGATGGGGATGCTAATTTGGTCGTGTATTTCGATGTTGGCTTCTTTTAAATCTTTTAGTTCTTTGCCGGTGAGGCCTTTGTAGATGTGCTTTAATTTTTGTCGTTGTTCGCTGATTATGTATCCGTAGGAACATATTTTGTGGGTCATGGGGTATGCGGTGACGAGGAAATTGGATTTGTTTATTAGTTCGAGGCTTTTGCATTCTTCGGAAGGGATTAGTTTGTCGATTGAAATTTTTTTGAAGGGGATTAGGACGTCCATGGATGTTTCGATGTTGTTGGTGCCTTGGAAGGTGCATTTTGTGAAGCCGATGGGGTAACCGCCGCGATTGTTAACGGAGATAGCTGATGCCATAGTGATGAAAGGTGGGATGTATGATTGGGGCATGATTAGTTGCCATTTTGATGTTATGTGCTGTAATTTCTTATTAACATGCACGAAATGTAAGCAGCCGATATGATCAGCGTGGCCATGAGAAATAAATACGTTTTGAATCGTTTCTATTTTATCTGGTTGGTAGCCCATATCAAACACAACGGACAACTCTGGAATAACAAAACTTGTTTCTCGGCCGCCGATTGATTTTCCCCTTAACGTATAAGAATCCAACTTAACTGAAAGTTCGCCATTTCGATCTCTGGTTAGTGTCATTTTTTTTCGGTTGGGCATTATTATTATAAAATGTTAAGTGTATAAATTTCAATTTTTGCGGAATATATTTTCTTGGGTAGGATTAATGGAATATAAGTATTTAAAATACAAACATAAATATCTTAAACATAAGATAGGTGGTGCGATGGTAAATGATCCGACAGAGAAATTGGAACCGATTGAGATGAATTTTATTCGGAGCTTGAATAAGAAAAATGATCCGCCGTTGTCTTCATTAACGCCTGATGCAGCGAGGAAGGTGTTGGATGATCTTCAGGCGGGGGCAAAAATTGATGTACCGACGGAGAAGAGCGAGATAAAGTTTCCAGCTGGTGAGAAATATAGCGAATTTTCTGTTTATATCGTTCGGCCAAAAACTTCTGATGTGTTGCCGGGAATTATCTATGTTCACGGAGCAGGATGGATTTTAGGTAATTATGGAACGCATGAGAGGATAGTTCGGGAAATTGCTTATGGAGCGAATGTTGCTGTTGTTTTCGTTAACTATTCATTGAGTCCCGAAGCACCATTTCCTGTTGCTGTCGAACAATCTTTCGCTGCTTTAAAATTTATTGGCGAAAATGGCGCGAAGCATAAAATAGATACATCAAAATTGATGATTGCAGGAGATAGTGTCGGCGGTGACATGGCCACAGTCGTTGCTAGATTAGCAAAAGATCGAGGTGGACCGAAACTTGTATATCAAATTTTAATGTATCCGGTAACAGATGCTTCGATGTCTACTAATTCATATAAAGAATTTGCCAATGGTCCTTGGTTAACTGCAGCTTCCATGGCGTGGTTCTGGGATGCCTATGAACCAAATAAAGAAAAGAGAAAAGATTCGTTGTTATCCCCCTTGAACGCAACCCTCGAGGAACTAAAGAATCTTCCCCCAGCATTAGTAATTACAAATGAAAACGACGTACTCCGCGATGAAGGAGAAGCATATGCTCACAAATTAATAAAAGCCGGGGTCCAAACAGTCGCGGTACGATTTTTAGGTGTCACCCATGATTTCCTAATGTTAAAACCATACGAAAATTCTCCCATAAGACGAAGTGCGATGGAATTTATTATCATGAATATAAAACACAAACTTAGCTAAATGCTTTCGCAACACCCATCGCAAAATTATAAGCAGCGGTCGGTACATTCGCTAAATCATATCCCCCTTCCTGCGTAATAACAATCTTACCCTTAAACATATCAGTAATCACCCCACCAATTATTTTAAAATCATCCACCAACAAACCGCATCTATACAACTTCGAAGCATCCGGATCACTCGACAAAGTATCTGCACCAAAAGGAACAATTAACACATCTGGCCCATAACTAACAATCACTCCTAACGCTTTTTTTAGAGAAACTAAATATTGATCTAACTTCGCTTCTTTTTCGAATATTAAGTTATAATTATTTCTAAAGGGGCCATTTTCGCTTTCAAAGCCACTATATGAAGGGTAATCATATCGTGGATCCGCGTGTATTGAAACAGATAAAAACGACGGATCGTTCCAAGAAATATCTTGGGTTCCGTTTCCATGATGGTAATCTAGGTCCAACAAAGCAATTTTTTTACCTTTTAATTTTTTAGCGCAAATTACAGCATTATTTAGATAGCAATAACCACCGTATCCGTCTCTCATTGCGTGATGCCCCGGTGTTCCCGTTAAGCAATAGATGTATTGATATTTATCTAAATAGTTCCCCGCGCTGTAACATATGTTCGCTGCTCCTAAAGCTTTCGCGAAGGTATCTTTGTATATTGGAGTTATGACATCATCGCACCAATATCCTATTTGGCGCCATAATAAAACATCAGTATATGATTGATAGGGTTTACGCCGCGAAAAGTTAAACGGAACGATTCCGCCCTCTCTCAACATTTCAGTATCCGGCGCACTTTCATAACTGGTGTAACAATTTTCTAAGAAATGCAAATATTCCTGACTATGCACATCCAACGCAACAAGCTTCTCAACAGTTAATTCCCCATCCGGTTCAACAATAGCGACCCCAACGGCCTTCTCCTCAAAAAACCTATCCAAAATTAATTTCTGCCTTGTTGTAGGCTTATTCATCCCATACAATTTATCACCAAGATCACTCGCCCCAGCTTTCCAATCATGCAAAACTAATAATTTAGCCATGCAACAAACATAATCATCTAAATCTATCCCAAAGCTCTTCAATAATAATATCCATTCAATTTTTCGAAAAATAAAAATGATTCTACTTTACACAAATTCACATTCATCATCCGGCTTGATCGCTCCCTCATCTTCAACTTTATCGGTAGCTACCACTTCTTCTACCACATCGGGCTTATAATATAACAAAGCGCCGATGCCACCGAACCCTTTAGAAAACTGATTCCCCTCAGATGTACTCTCAGTGATAATATGCAACGTAATCCCCATCGATGCATAATTTTCATTCAACCAATCTATCAACGGCTCCGATTTCACCAAAGTCCACTTCCCAGCAACCTCATTCTGATAACTCACTTTCTTCTCCTTCCCATCACTACTCACATATTCATTCCTAGGATACATTATAGTCTCACACACGATCAACTCACTAACCAACTTCGAATCCAACGCTCTCATAGTCTCCCTCAACCCATAACTAATCTTCCCCGTATCCCTTATCAATTCATTATTAAATCTCCCCAACAGCTTCTTCTCTTTGACATATCTTACATTCTTCAAAATATCACTAGACATCTCAATGGCTTGCTGAAATCCATTTTCCCCCCCATACGCAACATCAATGGTATTCAAAAACAACGGCTTCACCCTATAATCCAACAAATCCGACCCAACCACCAAATCCTTAATCATCCCATTCCCCGCAACAATAATGCCCTTCGTCACATGCTGAATAAATATATCATTCAATTTCTCTACAACTTTCTTTATATATAACGCCTTCTTCTCATCCCTTATCCGCGCAATACGATTCGCCGATTGCCCTCCCCTTCGCGTTTTCCCCGGCAAACTCACAACAATCTTATGAAAAACCTCCCTATTCGTCCCACACAACTTCCCAAAAAGCGCTCCATTACCATCCACAATAACGAACCCAAATACCTCATCCTCCGCTATCAAAGGCTCCAACGCTTCCGTATGAAACGAATTATCGCAAATATACAGCGACGTCCCTATCGGTTTAAACGGTTCAAAACAAATAGATATCTTCCTCACACTCGTCATCCCACAAAACACCACTAAACCATTCGTCGGCACCCTCGAATATAACTTCAATTTCTGCTGCGTCGAATCAATCGCATTCAACACCGACAACCTATTAACCCTACTCTTAATATTCGACGCCGTCCCCATCTCAACTGTCAACATATGATTCACCAACGCTATCTGCCCTTTCGGCGGAATAATCAACGAAATCATCGATGTCCCCTCCCCCCTCAACTCATTCAAATCTCTCACCAACCTCTTCAACTTCCATCTCTCAATATCCAACGCCACCTCCTCAGCAGAGATCGCCTTCTTCTCCATACTAATCTATAATTATAATCATATAATTATAGCTATTCCATTTTCAAATCAATTTTTTCCCTCAACAAATCTATATTTCTTCACCACTTCCTGCAACGGCACGGGCAGCATCTCTTTGCCACTACTAACAATCCCCAACGCTGCCTTCCCCTCCTCATACAACTTCGCTTGTTCCTTATACGCATTATACATATAATACGCAGCCTTCACATTCGTCAACTTATACAAATTATTCTTATCATATACCATTTTCCCCATAACGATCCCCATCCTATTAGACGGATAATTAATCTGATTCAAAACTCCCAACAACAAAACATATGCCTTCAACAATTCATAAAACTCGGAAAATTTAATAGCAATATTCACCCCCGAAAGCGCGTAAAATTCCGTTATCTTCGCCAAAACCTCCCCAAACCCAACCATCTTATTCTCACTCTCAACAAAATCATACGGCAACGCCTCCGTATTATCCCTAACCGCATCCTCTTTCGCAAGCTCCCCAACATATTTATTAATATCCAAATACAAATACGGATTCCCCGGCTCACTAGGCAAATAAGCCATAACCTTCTCCCCCAACGGCTTCCTCAACTTATTCTCCTCCCCAATCCTCTCCCCACTAAACAAAAATTCCTTATACTTCCTATTCAATTCTCTACTGCTCTCCGCATTCAATAAATTCTCCCTACGAATCTCCTCCAACTTCCCCCTAAACTCCTTATACTCATTCGAATTCACATCAATCTTACTATTCTCCGCACACTTACTATTCACCAACTCCGTCATCGTATCCAACAAATCCCCATAATTCGAAAAACTACTCATAATAATAATACTAATCAACTTCTGCATCACCGGATCATCCTTATAAATATCAATCCGCCCCACCGCACCAAAATCAATCAAAGTCAACAACCTATCCTTATACGAAAAATATATATTCCCCGCATGCGGATCCCCATGATAAAACCCATATTGAGCAATATTAATAAAAAATTTATAAACAAATAAATCCATACACCTGTGCAACGTCGCCCTAAATGCAGTATCCCCCTTCAATTTCGAAACATCCCCCTCAATCAAAGAACTAATAGGAACCCCCGGCGCCATCGTCATCGCAAACCCAAACCAACAATCCTTCACAATAACATCCTCCACTACCTCCACCGTTGTCAAACTCGCATCAATATCGGTCCCCTCAAACAACTCCCCATACTTCATCGTATAAATCTTATGCGCCTCCCTAATATTCTTCACCTCATTCGGCGAATACAACTCCACCCCAGTCGCATTCAACATACTATTAACAAACTGCTGCTCACATGACCCAACCGGAAAAACACTATTCAACAAATCATACTCCCAGCAACTTTGCACGATAGCCATCGGCTTCGCCAACTTAATAACAAACTTATAATTATCATTCACCCTATGAACAATAAAAACATGTCCCACCGAGGCACTCTTATCATAATCGATCTTATACATATCCCAACCCTTCACAATCTTCCCCAAAATCAAATTATACTGCTCCGGCAACATCACCGGATACGTCAACTTCGTCAAATTATATTTCTTCTGCAACTCCATGGGCATAACCGGCCTGACTTGCTGTATAATCTTCAAAATAAACGGCCCCGAATTCAACAACAACTGCTTCGACAAAAAAGCAAACAACTCATCCTTCGTCGTCGGCAACTCAACGAAAAAATTCACAAATATCGCCCTAACTATTTGCGCCCAAACCACCGGATGCAAGTTATTATAATAAATCGAAATCGTCTTAATAAAAAATTTTTTCAACGATGCTAATTTATCGGGAATCATTTTATCCAACTCACTCTCTATTGATATCGCATGCATCCCCGTCAACTTATTAACTTGTGAATCCATCAATGCTGCATAATCGAAAGTCATTTCAGACCCCAACGCTCCAATAATTTTTGCAATATCGGCACGCATTAACTGAACAATCTCGTCTTTCGATTTCTTCCCCACGAATTTTTCATATTTTTTCGTCAACACCAAACTCAATATGTCCCACATCCAACAATAACTTTTCGATCCCATCAGCTTCGCAAAATTCTTAGCCGTCTCTTCGAATTTTATATTCAGCGTATAATCATCACCCTTTTTGATAATAGTCTCCGCCAACGCTTCAAGAATAATATTCTGAATTTCACTCCCAGCTCCCTTACCATGCAGAGTATCCAACAACACCGCTTTTAATTTCTCCTGTGACAAATTATCTAAATCTATCGCACTTAAATCAAGAATCTTTTTCGCAGACCCTCCCGGATTGTTTACCATAGACCCAATTTTCGCCAAAAATATCAAACTAGCTAACGTATCGCATTCATCCCGTTGCCCCTGCAACTCCATAACTACTTTGTCCCACCCCGGCTTCAAAATCTCAAAATATTTCTGATAAGTCACCCCCGGCTTCACACAAACCAACTCATAACTCATCCCCGCATCAGTCATATTATTAATTATCGTCGTGTTACAAGAATTTATCACATCAACCAAACGTGAAATAAACTTTTCAAAAGTCAAACGATACATATTCTATATCTATATCTCTATAAAAAAAATTAACCAACTTAAAAGTGAACCCAATCTGGAAATGGTTTCGGTTCCATTTTAGCAACAGATTCATTCTCCAATTGTTCTATCCGCGCAGCTTGATCCATGATAATCTTAACCATCAATTCATTGTTGCTTTTACTGAGTGAATCTAATAATTCACTCAGCATAATCTTACATTTCTCATTACCTTGACTCAACCCCAAAGAATAATACCTTAATGCTTGCCCATAATCAATTTTCGTCCCGATACCCCTATGATACATTTTCCCCAAATTAAATTGCGCGTGCGGGTCATTTTTTTTTGATGACAGTCCAAACCACTTAAACGCCATTTCATAATTTTGCTTCACACCCTTCCCTTCAGCATACATATACCCAATGGTATTTTGTATCAAACAATTTGTCCCACTATGAATCATAAAAGCATCCAATAACATCTTCCCCTCCTTCTCATCCGTCCCATTCAAAATATCTGCCACTTGCTTTCTCGCTTCCATAATATTCTTAATATATTTCGTTACCACCAACTCATATTTTTTTTTCACTGGATTTTCATCCAATCGAACGCTCGGAGCTGACATCTCCAATAACTACACACACTAACTTCTAAAGCGATACAAACAATATTATTTTCAATTTTTTCATCATAACACATTATTCTCACAATAAGCACACTTCTCTATCTTAACAAAACAATCCAAACAATAATAATGCACACACTCCCTTGGAATCAACAACTTATCCTCCTCCAAACAAATCGAACACGTATCATATTTCCCCAACACCAACATCTTCTTCTCAAAGCACCTCACCGAATAAATTTTCCTCAACTCACCCAATTTCTTCTCAACATACGAATTCGTATTCGACAATTTAATCAACGCATTAAATAATTTCAATGGCTCCTCTTCATACAGCAATTCCAAATTTTCATACCCCTCCCCCGTTTTCTCAATCCCCCTTATAAAATATTTTTCCGCTAACGAACTACAATCCATATCCATATATAAATTCCCCAACCCAACGATGGCATCGACACTCTCCTTCTCAACGGCCATTAAATAATATTTCTCAGCCAAATCCCATTTATCCCACCTTCTATACATCCCTGCCAGATCCCTCATAGAATCCACATCACCCAGCTCAACCGCCTTCAAATAATACGTCTCCGCCAACTCCTTCCTATCCTGAAAACAATACAGATCCGCCAAATTATAAAAAGCATCAGCATAAACACCCCCATCACACTCCGTCGCTCTCAACAAATACCTCTCAGCCAAAACCTCATCCCTTTCCACATAATATAACCCAACAGTATTATTAACAACCGCATTCCCATACTCGTCCTTTATAATGCCATTAGCCACTTCATACAACAAATCAATCTGCCCCTCATCCAAAATATCCACATCAGTTATCTCATTCACATCCAAAAATTTCTTAATAGCAACTAATTTTTCTTCCATTATAATAACATATCATACCATCTCATTAAATATATTTTTCGATCTCACAAATCGGACAACAATTCAAATTAACATAACACTCAAAACAAAAATAATGCACACACTCCATCGGAATCGTCGGGACATCATCTTCCATACAAATCGAGCAATAATTTAGTCTCACTAATAACTTTTTCTTATTCTGAAAGCACCTAACGACATATTTTCCCGAAAGCTCTTCATATTTCTCCACCAAAACATCATTCTTTGACCCCTCGACTAATAATTTCCCCAGACTATCAAACAATTTTAAAATATTCCCCTCATATAATATTTCCAAATTAAACAACGAATCCCGATCATTCTTTGACACCGCTTTCAAATAAAACTTTTCTGCCAATTCATATTGCGCCGACTGATGATACGTCGTCGCCAAATTACGCATCGTATCAACACAGTTTGGATTCCTCTCTAACGTATTCAAATAATATTTCTCAGCCAAATCATATTTCTTACTAATTTGATACAAAAACCCCAAATTATATTCCGCGCATGTGCATCCTTGTTCGATCGCGATTAAATAATATTTCTCCGCCAAATCCCTCTCATCCCGACTCAAATAAATGCAAGCTAAATTATTAGCTGCCTCACCATTATTCACCCCAACGGCTTTCAAATAATACGATTCAGCAATCTCAAACTTCCCAAGCTTATAATACACATTCCCCAATAAATAAACCAACTTCACATTACTATCATCATAACACATTAACAAATATTTCTCCGCCAAATCTAATTTATTTTGCTCATCACAAATAACACCGAGCAAATATCCCGCCTCGACAATACCATTATCAAAGGCCATCTTCATATACACCTCCACAAGATCATACTTCTTATTCAAATAATATAAATTTCCCAAATTAAGCATCGCCATCGGATAATTTTGATCAACAGCAAATAAATAATATTTTTCAGAATTTTTAAAATCAAAAAGCGAATGATAATAAAACCCAACAGTATTATTAACTATCGGATCATCATATTTACCATCCGCAATATTCCCCCTAAATATTTCATAAACCTCTTCAATTTGACCCTCACTTAAATTATTCTCGCCATTGACGTTATTTTCTTCTAAATATTTTTGAATATAATTTTTCTTAATGGTCCTAATCAATTTTTCAACAACAAATGTATCCATCTATACTTTATCATCAAAATAATTTTTGTTCGTTTCTTTACCTATCATTGCGAAAGAGCTATAGGAACTCATGGGTGAAGATACTGCTGTTATGACCCATACATGATTGCAAATAATAAATATCCGAGCCGACCTATTTAAAATCTATTTTTTATTCGAAAATCTTTCTATTAATTTGTCGGTCGATAATTTACTTAGATCAATATCTTTTGTAGCCTCAATCCATTTCGAATCTTTGTTAATATAATCCCGTAGCTCTTTTATACAAGTCTTCAGATTTATTTTTTTAGTTTCTTCTGTCCAGCTTTTTAAATGATCTATATAAGAAACGATACCGCATGATGCATTAAAAAGTTCCGATCTGATTTTTGTCTGTAAACCCAATATTTGACTTATAAAAATCATTTTGGCGGTAGAGGCAGTTATTTTTGCCGATGGACACTTTTCGCCAAAAAGCGCTGTTCCAGAGATTATTCTATCTGCTGAATTTTGTTTTGCATCCCCTGTGGCTAAGTGATCAGGGTTAACACAATCTTTTCTATTGCACATATGCCTCATAAGTAAATCGGTTGGAATGAATTTTTGATTAAACGCCATAAATGACAATCGATGAGCTAACATGCCAATACCTAAGAATTTCGTTTCTCCGTAACCACCTGGATTTATTCGTAGTTCCCAAAGCCAATGATCGTCTTCAATTTTTATATTATCGATCACTTTGTCTTTCATCTCTTCATAATAATCATCAATAAATTGTTGATCTAACGTACGTTTTATTTGTTTTTTGCTGGTTTTTTTATTCAAACCAGTTAAATGACTCCATGTTCGCCCATCATCTATTGCTTCTATGCA
>Ga0206990_1011_pt1 | contig 69005 bp, 68 predicted proteins | sample Alteio_BWMinCont_8_FD_153283 | JGI IMG/M metagenome (GOLD analysis project Ga0206990, IMG submission 153283) | Enriched cells from forest soil in Barre Woods Harvard Forest LTER site, Petersham, Massachusetts, United States -... | ecosystem: Environmental > Terrestrial > Soil > Temperate forest >... | reverse complement strand
GCCACAACTCATTAAAGTGCCATCGCCGGATCTTATGATTGTATGATAATCTCCGCATATCACTTCAACAATATTTTTCGGTATTCCGGTTAGTTCTTCAAAAATATTTCTCCGGGTATAATCGCTGAATCCTAATTGCCCAAAGCCGTTATAGCCACAACCCATCAATCGGCCGTCTCCTAATCTGATAATTGTATGATGGGAGCCACATGTGACTTCGACAACATTAAGAAGTCCTTTGATTTCAGTAAAGACATTCCTGTTAAAATAATCTCCAAGCCCTAATTGTCCATGGCAATTACTGCCACAACTCATTAATCGCCCGTCAGGGGAGCGAAAAAAGGAATAAGTGTCATTGCTCGTTATACTTTTATATTTTCTTTTACAATTATTCAGGTAGGTGTTCATTATTTGTTCATTTGATGATAAGGCTTTAGAGTAGCTAAGCCCAAAATTCCTTTTGATTAGTTCGAACCAATCATATTCTGCTAATACTGATTTTGATTCGAAGAAAAATAACATCTCGGGATCATAATTGGTTACTATGTATTGTAGTTCTGTCGGAAGAGCTTTAAATAACGAAATTAGATTCATAATTCGTATGTCGGTATGAGTTTATATGATCGGATCTTTTTGTTAGATTTTCAAATTTTATTGTCAGCACCAAAGCCATGAAAACTAATGAAAATTTTTTTTATTCTTTTGAGCAACGATTTTGAGAAAATTTGAAATATGTTATGATTGGAGTGACCATTGAGGATTGGATCAGATTAGTAACAGGAATGAGTATTAAATGGTGCCTGGCTGGATTTGCAACTACTATGCTTTTCCTCACAAATTTTAGTATGCAGCAGGGGAAAATAAATGATGTGGGTGAATTTGTGCGGTTGAGGGATGATTGTTTGGCAAAAATTCCGGTTGATTCAGAAGGGGGGTATTATTTTGCATCGCGTACGATAATTCTTTGGAAGGATGATATTTATGGTGTGAATGAAAAGAGATTAATTGGAATTGATTCGTTCGTGCCGCAGCGGGGTAAACGGTCGTTGGAGTTTACATTTTTGAAGTCGGGGGGTGGAGATGATTATGTGAAGGTCGGGGATTTTGGAGGGAAAAGTTATAGGTTGAAGAATTTAGTGAGTCGAATTAGAGAGGAGGATGTAGTCGATACAGTTGAACCGATTCAAATTAAGGTGTATTCGAAGGGAGTTGTGAGAGGGTATAAGTTGATGATTGTGTTTGATTTGTGGGATACGCAGATTTTGGAAGAGGGGATTGTAATTGAGGAGGGGGTGAGTGATAAGCTATTTGAGGAGGTCATTGTTTTGACAGGGAAGGAGAGTCGGATTGGTGAAATAGAAAGTGATGTGGATATTGAAAGTAGAGCGGTTTATGAGAAATATATGTTACCTCGGGCGTTAGCGCAGAATAAGAATTGGGTGTATGATATATTTAGCGGAGTCAAGAGGGAGACGATTCTGTATAATTCGACTGAATTTATCATGGTTCCGGATTCGTTGTGGGTTGATAAGAATGTGTCAAATTTACATTGTATTGCGTTCTACAAAAATTTAGCTTTGATGAGCATTCGGGATCTGCGGGTATCTGATATTCCATTGATGAAGAACATTATTAATATTGGGATGGCAACGATTGCGAAAGTATGGTATACGTCGGATATCAAAACATATTTTCATTACTATCCGAGTGTTTGGCAATGCCATATTCATTTTGCGACTGATAATATGGATATGAAACATATTCGGTATATGACTGATGATGTGATAAAGAATTTAGAATCGAACTCGGATTATTATAGGGATGCGACACTTGTGATTTAGGGGGGTGAAAAACTATGTATCAATTAACAATATCAAATAGCCGATGCGAGTACTTTTCCATATTTTAGAAAATCATCTTGTAGCAATAAAATTATTTTTCCGTAAGTATCTGCGGCTGAATAACCATAGGAATAAATTAGTTTTATCAAATCCGTTGGCATTATTTCATGTAAAGTAGATTTCATTTCTTTTTCAAATTTATTAATATTTTCCCGGAATGTTGACAAGAAAATCGTTTCCTGTGCATTGGTTACGTTTTCTTTCATTTCATTAAAAGTTAAAACATTTGGTTGCGGGGAGGTAGATCGATACCAATTATAAATGACATCGGCCCAGTAGTTAGAAATAAAATGAGCAAGGCTAGTTCCAATTGGTAAACAGTTCATTTGTTTTAAGTCTGATACTATTAAATTTTTCGTCTCTTCATTGATTGCTTCATATCTTGATCGGCGAAAAAATGAGATATTACTTCCATATGCGTACATATGTATATGTTCACACGTTACAATTTGGTGCTTTATTTTAAAATGTGGAATTGAAGTGAGACATTGGGTGTAGGATTTATTTTCAGTTAGAAGTTCCTTGTATTTTTTAAGATATTTGGGGTGAAATATATTTGGATAATTTTCAGTGGATGAACAATCCCACCAAAAAATATAATGTCGAAAATCACATGGACATTTATAACTATATACTGGTAGAACGTATGGCCCTTTGGAATTGCGGCAATCGAATAATTTAAATCCTCCCAATGTTGTATCCGTCATTTTGTTTCGTTGGATTGAATATTTAAATATGAACTCATTGTTATTTCAATTTTTCCGGTTCAGCCTATTGTTGTCCATTTAATAAAATTGAAACGTAATCACTTTATATTATTTTTATTAAGCATACAAACACATCTGATACGGAAATGGATCTTTCCTCCCTAATTGAAACTCTTCCGATTGATTTGCAACATATCGTGATAAGTTATGATCGTCGCATAATATTTCTTCTTCCATTGAGGGAGCTGGTCAAATACGATTGGTTCGGGTTAATTAAAATTATTTTTGGGCTTAATTATTCGAAAAAGTTTTTTACAAATGAGGCTGTTATGAAAATATATATCAATAGATGTAGGAGGTCGATTACTAAATATGGGAGGGAAAACACAATTATCAAGTTGGGTGATGGGAGATTAATGGGTTGTGGGTCAAATTCGGATGGTCAAATGGGTTTGGGAAATGATATGGGGACAATAAATGTATTCACGGTTATTGAAGATGTGATGAAAAATGTTGTTGAGGTTGGTGTGGGCTCGGGCGATGCAACCGTTAGGTTATCTGATGGGACGTTAATGCGATCTTCTGTTTTTACAAAAAAAAAATTTAAGAAAATAAGACTGAAGAGAAAAGACATCGTTGAATTGATATATGGTTGTGGTCGTGCGAAATTTATTAGATTTTCTGATGGAACGATAATGGGTTATGGAAATGCTGAAAGGCATTGCTTTAAAAGAGTTGATTATCTGCGAGATGTTGCGGATGTTCACTGTGGCTTTGATCATGCTGTTTTGAGATTGATGGATGGGACTTTGATGAGTTGTGGTGTGAATAAGTATGGACAACTGGGTCTTGGGGATAAAGTTAGTCGGGGAAAATTTACGGAAGTGTGCGGGGTGGATAAGAAGAATATTGTTGAGATAGTAGCTGACGTTTGTATATCATTTATTCGATTGGTGGATGGGACGATAATGTTTTGTGGTTATAACTTAAATGGGGAATTAGGGTTTGGGGATAAGGAAAATCGTGATATTTTTACGGAGGTGAAATTGGTTCCGAGAAATATTGATAGGGTTGTATTTGGTCATAGGCATACGTTTTTGTTGTTGAGTGATGGGGGGTTAATGGGTTGCGGAGATAATTTGCTGGGGCAATTGGGGTTGGGGGATTGTAGTGGGAAAAATAGTTTTACCGAAATTGGTGGTATTCCGAGAAATATTATTGATGTGCATTGCGGGTTTTCGAATACGATTATCAGGTTGGGAGATGGAACATTGTTGGGGAGTGGGCAAAACTCCGATGGGCAACTGGGATTTGGTGATTTGAATAATAGGCGTTGCTTCCAAGAAATACCATTGTTTTCCAAAAATATTGTTGAAGTAGCATGTTATAAATTGAGAACATTCATTAGATTATCGGACGGGAAATTAATGGGCTCGGGGAATAACCGATATGGGCAATTAGGGTTGGGGAAGATTTCTCATAAAACCACGTTTACCGTGATAAAAGGGATAGATGGATTTGTTACTGAAATTGCATAGTGGTCGTTGTTTTTGCAACTACTGCTTTTAAAGGTTCGGGGATAGCAAGGATTTTTCCATATTTTAGAAAATCATCTTGTAGCATTAAAATTATTTTTGCGTAAGTATCTGCAGCTGAGTGAGCATAGAGATAAATTATTTTTATTAAATCGAGTGGCATTATTTCATGTAAAGTAGATTTGATTTCTTTTTCGGATTTGTCTATATTTTCACGGAAGAATGCCAAGAAGAATGTTTCCGGTGCATTGGTTACGTTTTCTTTCATTCCGGTAAAGGTTAAAATATTTGGTTGGGGGGATCGATACCAATTATAAATGATGTGGATCCAATAGTTGGAAATGAAATGAGCAAGACTGGTTCCGATTGGTAAATAGGCCATTTGTTTTAAGTCTGCTACTATTAAATTGATTCGTTCATCCATTGCTTCCCCCCATATTCCTCGGCGATAAAATGAGATGTTTTTCATATGTGTGTTGATATGTATGTGTTCGCATGGTAATATTTGTTTTTTTATTGTAAAATGTGGTATTGAAGCGCGACATTGGGTGTAGGATATTTTTTCAGCACGTTTGAGAAGTTTTTGGTATTTTTCCAGATATTTGGGACGAAATATATTTGGATAATCTTCAGTTGATGCGCAATCCCACCAGAAAATATAATGGCGAAAATCACAGGGACATTTAAAAGTATATACGGGTAGAATGTACGTGTTTCCGGAACCCCCATAATCGAATAATTTAAATCCTCCCAACGTTAGATTAGCCATTTTGTTTTGTAGGATTTAATATTTAAATTTTAACTCATTGTTATTTCAATTTTTTAGTCGAGCAATTGAAATGTGTAAGTGATTGAAGGTTCGATTGTATTCTTTGTTTTATTAGTTGGGGGATGTAATTCAGAGAATTGGTATAAATATATTGTTATATTAAATGCTCACAATATTCGTTATATCCATTGTTTTTAGTTCTTGATATTTTTTAAAATTATCATTATAAAATAACTGAATCACTTTTACAATAAATATATCATAATCGGAAGTCAATTCCTCTTTTATTATTCTGATTAATGTATCCAATCGTTTTTGTTGTTCTACGATGATCTCATTGTTGTTATTTTTTATCTTATCGGGATTATATCTTATTATAATTACAGATTTGCCTCCAATGCCATTAACAATTTCATTGATTCTCCCGCATTCACATTCATCTTCGTATGAATCATGTTGATCTTCGTCAATTTCAACAATGACACAATGCCGATTCAATTCAAAATACACATCTGGTCTTTTTTTGGAACAGCCATTAAGCATTTTACTTGAATTATATTCAAATTTGGTATCAATTTTGGTACGCAAATATCTAACTATTGACCATTCCCTCTTATTTCGAATCTTTTTACAATCATTGCATATGTAATTAGACTGTTCTTCAATGTCACAATATTTACACTTTCTTTTGAGAATAATTTCAATATTTTTATCAGGACAATGTTCTGGACAATATTTTGTGTCATTTAATATGAATTTATGTTCTTGCTCGCATTCTAATATTGAACATTTTTGATCAAGAATCAAATTTATCATGTTATCTATTTTGTGATCAAAACAATATTGAGGCTTTTTACTCTGTAATCCATATAATGCATCCAATTTACATTTTTTAATTTGACATTTTCTATTTTTTGTACTTATCATATCGTGAGATTTATGTTCAAAACAATATAATGGAGATATTTCTGTTGGTAAATTAAATGAAGGTGCTCTCGTACATCCTTCGCTCATACATTTTTTATTTTTTGAGATCATTCCTTCTAATTTATGTACCCCACAATAAATTGTGTTTCCATTTTCGAATTTAAAGCTGGCAGTTTTTTTACACCCATCTTCAATACATTTTTTTGAATATAAATTTATCATATTATCTAATTTATGTTCAGAGCAATATAATCCTTTTGTCTCTGAAGGAAGATTAAATTCAGCTGATTTTAGACATCTTTTGTATATGCATTTTTTTCTATCAACATTTATCATTCCTGGTAGTTTATGACTACCGCAATATAATCTGGATATTTCTGATGGCACATTAAATAGGGCTTTTTTATCACATTTGGGATGAATACACTTTTTCCCTTCAACATTTATCATGTTATCTAATTTATGTTCAGAACAGTATATACCTTTTTTCTCACCTGCTAAATTGAATGAAGGACGCTTGATACAACCATCTGCGATACATTGTTTATCTATTACATTTTTCATATTTTCTAATTTATGATCATTACAATAGATCCCGACTGTTTCGGATGGTAAATTGAAATAAGGGATTTTGGAACATCCATCATGAAGACATTTTCTATTTTTCATACCTATCATATCTTTTAGTTTATGTTCAGAACAATATATTCCAATTTGTTCCGTAGGTAAATTAAATGATGGGTCCTTTATACATCCTTCGTGAAGACATTTTTTTTTATAAATATTTACCATATTTTCTAATTTGTGATCTGAGCAATATATTCCTTTAGAACATGATTCGTAATTGAAAGTTGGATTTGTGTCACAGTTCGGATATATACATGTTTTTCGTTTAATACGACTAATCATATTTGTTAATTTATGTTCACTGCAATACAATCCAGTAGTTTCAGTTGGTAAATTATATATAGCAGATTTGAGACAGTCCGGCTCAATACATTTTTTGCTTTTAACATTTATCATATTTTCCAATTTATGGTCAAAACAATACAAGCCCTTTGTTTCTGTTGGGAAATTAAAGTGAGATCTTTTTGAACATTCATCTGCAATACATTTTTTATTAGCTATTGGCACCATATCTTCAAATTTATGATCATAACAATATAATGGTTTTTTTTCTAATGTATAATTGTAGATTGATTTTTTTTGACAATTGTCAATGACACATTTTTTCATCTTATTTTTTTTCTCCGGAAATCGGCGTTGATTTATTTTTTTAGCAGGTGTGATAATTTTTTTTATCATCTTTAATTTCCTTGGAGAATCAGGTATTGGTGTGTTATTTTCTAAATTTAGAGTTTCACTTGACATCTCATCTTGATCTTTGGTCTCACTGTTAAGAACCACAGATTCATTCATATCCTTAATTGAGGCTTGTTCACATAATTGATTATTATCAAAAACATCTGATGTTAAAGATAATGAATTGGAATCGCTGATGGAACATTGTTTTGGATTTTTATTGACTTGGGGTTTCAGAACTTGTTTCTTTGTCGCAGATTGAATTTCAGAAATACTAGAATCCTTCCTGACATTTGAATGTGTTGATCTATTCATATTTTTAATAAATTGGGAATAGGAAAAATAAATGAAATTTAAACGAAGTCAAATTATATTACTATACTATTTTTAAATATATATGACTAATATGTTCAACGTTATATTATGGTAACGATACATGATTTTTTATATTGTTTGACATATTGATTCGTCGCGGATCTGAAGTTTGATCGGTTAGTGATTGATCCATATTGAAAACCTTCTTGTTCTTAGAATTTGGGAATTGGGCCTATCATCGAAATGCCAATTGCGTAGTGCGGTGTAATCTCCAATAAGATGTTGGAGATCAATAAGGAATATAGTTTCTGTCATTCCTTTATCAAATGGGGCAATATCGGCTCTTATATTTACCAAAGTTTTCGAACCGTAGATTGGGATGGATTTAATTTCTCCTTCATGATTTAATATTGTGTTCCATATGTCCATGGCATAGAGTGTTATATGGAGTTCGTCACCAGTTCTTGGACTTGGGGGGATTTTCGAGATGATTGTTGTTGTAATAGGATGGTGAGGTGAGAAATGGAGAATAGTCACCGCCTGTATCTTCTAGGTTTAAAATATCCCTTAGTGAAATCGGTGGGAGCAAAATAAAGGGAGGAATATTTTTTTCTCGGCATCAAATTTGTCACAGTCGGCGCATATAATATTTTGAACTGCGATGTTGTTAATATCCGCTGTTTTTTTCAATGTCTTCAGAGTCTCCATAATTTTAGAAAATAATTGGGCAGAAGTTAGGTTGGTTGATCCGGGAAGAGAGGTTTTACGGCATAGGGGACACCAATGGGTTCCGATTGATGTCGGGGGAACGGCAAATTCGGGTGGTGCGAGTAAATGATTATCTTTCATGTGCAATAGAAAACATGCCCAATCAGACACGATAGCGCAACAAAATGGACATGACCAGGATTCGCCCTTTAGAGAGTGGCGAATGAGATTAGTGGTACAGTGACAGAAGATATCAAGTTCAACACCGCATCTAAAATCGGTGTGTTGTTTGTGTTTAGGTACAATATTGGGATCTTCTGGAATTTTGCATGGACATTTGGTTAAGGGCACCGGGGCTTTTGCTAAAACAGAGCGAAATTTCTCGATCTCCGTTGGGGTCATGGACTTAATTTCTTCGGGAGTTTTATTCAAGATACTTAATGAGTTGATAGAAAGCTCTAGACCAGATGGAGGCGGTGGTTGATGACAATCTGAACATGGTTTCCGATATATGGGGTGAACATTATATTCGCCGCCGCCGTTAAAAATGAAAGCAGTAAGCAAGCGCGTTGGTTTCATTGGACTATGATAAATTTAAAAGAAATTGGGATATTCAGTTCATGGAGTTTTCAATTTTTTAATGAAAAAGTTGAAATGTATAAGTGATAGAAGGTTCGGTTGTATTTTGGGGTTTTAGTTGTAGGGTAAGATGGCGTCCGCTTTTGTTGAGACGTTTACGGGTGGTATTGAATGTTCGGGTGCGAGGGGAGGGAAACTGAGCCCGTGTCAATGCTTTTTCTGTGATAGGATGGTGAAAATCGATGGAGGTTCTTATTGTAGTTTGGAATGTGCGGGCGGCGTGGTGAAGACAAAATGTTATCATATGCACTCAAAATGCCCGGTGGTTGGGTGTAATGAGCGCAAGAAGTCTGATTTCATTGATGAAGCATGTCGACGGCAGTATACGGATAAGGGAAGGATTCCGCCTCCTTTTTATCCGCAGCCATTTTGCGAAGGGCATTTGCCAAAATGTGTGTGCGGAGAGTCGCGATTCACCACTTTGCGGATGGTGATGAAATATCCGCTTTCTGAGGTTGAGCTGATGAAGTTCAACCCGACATGTAGTAGGTGCTATCTGCATTGCAATATTCCCGAATGCAAGGAACCGCGCGAATATGTAACGCATCTGAGATTGGGGAAGTTCGCGCATGAGCTACTAACTTTATGTAGCTTTCATAAATTTTTTACTGGGGAGGCGCCAGCGAAACTGGTTGGCTTGAATAAGAATTGTGAGATCATTCGAGGGCATTTGACCACTTCGGGGCTCATTGACATGAAGCTATTCCAAGGGCAGACGTTGGAAGAATGTTATATGACGGCTATCCAATTGTTCAGCGGATCGAAAGATTGGGGCGCGTACCATAAATTTCGAAATCATGCATATGCAATCGAACAGTTTAGGAGCGAAATTTCCAGCATCGGACGGGCAGGCCGGCTTCTGGATGATTTAGTGAGCAAGTTCGAGAATCCAAATTATTTCAAGAAGACTTCAACCCTGAGTATTTCATTCGTTACGACAGATGAAACACCCCAACACGATCCCGAAGTGATTTCGGAACGCCAGGCGCCTGATTCCGTAATTCGAAACTTTGTAGTCGCTGGCGGAGTTCAGTATATGATATGCAATCATAAAATGGAAGAAAAAGCTAAAATTTGCCATGCAGCACTGATTACCACGCTGGTTGCAATGAATGGACGCAAGTTCCGTCTTGAGAATTTCAAGTGCTCCTCTCATGGAGGACCCCCTCTCGCCGCAGCCGCGCCACCCTTATCACCAGGATTAGCGCCCCCTCGCTTGTGTCGTGAGAGCACTGGATGTGGCTCCCCGGGTTAGCCTTTGGAAGTCAATAATCAATCCAGTTTCTTCAATTTTTTAATTTCTTTCATTAATTCGGTTAGCTTGGCGAAATCAAAATAGTCCGCCCAAGTGAGTATGCAATCAATGTTTGCTAACATTTTATCAAATTCGGCGGTTTGGTATGAATAATCTATGATGATCTCTAGCGCTTTGACATTAGTTTCATTTGAGTAGTTGATAAATGGGCTATCGTCGATAGATATTATCATCTCATTGCGAGCGGTATCCATGAATCGGTTACGATTTTTGAACCAAAGTGAGAAGAGAGATTCTGTTTCCATATTCGTTTGCAATAGTAGAAGCGTTGATAGAACTTTACATGATATCAATATGGACGTTCCTGCCTTGAGACTTATTATTAGATCATATAGGGCCTCTCTTTTTTTCATCAAATGGTTGAAATGATATTCAGAAGGTGGTTTAATATCAGGCAAAATAACAAATTCTAAAACATCATCTGATAAATTCCCCACAACTTCCGAATCCATGATCAATTTATTATTGGAAGATACTACTATTCTTGATTTTTCGATATGACCAACGCCCAATCTCTCACAGTATGAAAATTTATCCTTATAAAATATCGATTCAATTAGGGTGTGCGTATTGTCGGATTTTAAACGATACATGTTTCCATCCTCTATTTTATTATCTCTTGCGATCGAATAAGGTATCTTTTTGAAATTATTATTATACGCTAAAAAAGTAACGAAAATCGTATCATACGTTGCTATACTATTAACTATTGGTGTGTCATGATCCAACCAGATCATCTCGAAACAGTTTTCGTAATTCAAATTGTATTCAGTATCTGATTCGCTGCATGGAATTCTTTTTTTAATTTCCTTCACTAAGATGTTAATGAATTCCCCTAGTGTGGTTCTAACATCGAAAGTCAAATCGAATATATTTAACGGCCCTAATTCAATTACAAATCCCTTGCTGTAACGATAATTTTTATAAGCATTATAATATATCCGCTCAGTTTCTTTGGTGAAAGATATCTCTATGCGTGGCTTTAGGGGGGGAAATGTGTGTTTATATTTATTCATAATATAATTGATATCGGATATTGTATCCATTATCTGATTTTTTTGAAAAGGATCACCGTTATGATATACGGATATTGTTTGGCCGTTGACTAATGGGATTTTTAATTGCTCTTTCGGAATAGATGGAATTGTAATTCGAGATAGATGGTAATTCAATTGAATGGCGATAATTCCTCTTAGATCGAGAGGGGTGTCGCCCTTTTGTAATTTATATAATTTAGCTGGTTTATAATCGAGTGATACATGTATTTCCACCATTATTGTTCATAATTTGTTGTTATTAAATTGTTATATCTTTATTTTTTTCAAATTTATTAAGTGATAACACTTACATCCGTACTGGTTGGGTTATTTAATTGGATCGCCAAACAGATAAAAAAAAACTATTTCAGCTAAGGGACATGGCAAAAAAATAGATATTGTTGGAACGAATCTTCCTTGAAGTGTTAAATAATCTTTTAGAATTGGATTTAATTCAAAGAAAGCATAGTTCGCAAACATAAATTTTGGAATATTTTGATCTAATTCGATACGACCGATCATTTTGACTTCGTTGCAGTCAATGAATAGTAATTGGCGAGAATATCGATTCATAGGTTTCGCTATGAAAGTGATGGCCATCAAGATATTATCTTCGGTCAAACAGAATCGGCCGATTTTCTCGAACTGAGGATCTGTAATTGTTTCGCAATGGAGTTCGTTATCATGAACGGTTCCAATATGGATAGTGTCTGTTTCGACCCAGCAAAAATAATTTTTGAAAAATCCGGTGGGATCATTTGCTCGGGGATGTAATTTTAGAAGACATTGAGATTGTGGGGGTGCTTTACTACGAGCTCCTCCCATATATATTCGATTTACCCTATCTTCATTTTTACTAATTGTTAATAGCCCAAAACAATCTAATGATATGCCATTATCCCAAGATATTTCAGAACACTCACAATGGATTGGCCCAAGCCAACGAATCTGTTTTCGTTTAGGCAATTTTTGTTTTGGAAGTAATGTTAACGCTGGAATTTCCAAATCAATCTTAAAAGTATTTTTCTGTATTGTCTTATCTGATAGATAATTAAACTTGATCGCATCATTCTCGCGACGGATTTCGACAGTATCCCAACTTAATGGGAATGGGCTCCGAGTTCCTACTTCTTCTTCAGAGAAACAGATCAATCGTCCATTCAGAAAATCTATCATAATTGTAACGTTGGAACTAACGTAAAGAATCGGGCGTAAGCGTGTGGGAAGTAGCGAAATAGGAGCTGTGAAAACATGTACGGCGTCGGATTTAACCGCAGCTGCTGCCATATTGGTTTGGCTATACATGGGAGTGATTTTCCTTATGGATTCCAATAATTTTAGAACATCAATTTTTTATAGAATTATGTTAATCTGCCAATAATTTCTATTCCGATCCAGTATTTGGAATTGTCTTGTACTTTGTTTCCTTTGTGAGCTAGATCGATATCAAATAACAATGCGCGGCCTCGTTTGGGAATTATTGAACATATCTCAGTTAAGGCCGAATCGTAAAATGTTGTCAAGCCGCCATTGAAATTATCGTTTAGGTATATTAGTAATGTGTATGTGGTAGCTAATTGTTTTTCGTTATTATAATATAGGCCGGTATCTGTATGAATGCCGAATTCTTGTCCTGGTTGATAACAACCAAATGCTATCAAATTATTATTCGTTATAATGTTAAGTTGGTCGTTCGCGGATATAAATTGTTTCAATCTGTGGTACAATAGATCGCTGGTGACTTGATCGATATAAACGGCATTTTTGAAATCACTGGCCGTGGTAAACTTTTTGGCATTTCTCGTACTATCAATTAGATCGATATAACGGGTGCACTCGCTATCTGTGAGAAAATTATCTATGGTGATGACATAATCAGTTAAAACTTTGTTCATTATCTAGCTATTAGAGAAATAGCTTTATGTCTGATTATTTTGATAGAATTATAGAATTAAAAAAAATGTTGTATGGAAGGAGCGATAAATTTTTGGATGATAATTTTGAGAAGTTGAAATATGTAGAAAATCTATTGGTGGGAGCGAAATACGTTAGGACAGAGTGTGCAGAGTTTAGTAGTTGCAGGGGGTGCTATGTATTTCCGAAGGAGTATGCGGGGAAATACATGATCCATAATGTTTCGGTTAAAAATATTCATGGTGTGAGGTCGGTAAGGTTGGAAGTTGGTGGGGCGTGTGTGGATAGATATTGGTGTTGTAATGAGAGAATAGTCGGGGGATTGCAGTCGGTTTATGGTATAACAAAAAATAATAATGTGCCGCTGTATCTAATTAATTCGTCGTGTTTGCCAATATTAGAAGTTCATGATATTACTTTGTGTGTCGAAATGAATGATGGGGCTGATTTGGCGTTTGAATATGATCTGTATGAACTTCCGATAGAATTGAGGCCATATGTTTTGAATGGAGAAACGAAGCCGTTGGTTAAAATACGGTCTGATGGTTTGGATAATTCATTGGGGATTATTACGAAACAAATAGATTTTCCTGGTGAGGACAGGATATGGGTGCGCGGGGATAAAGCAAAAGTAAAACTTAATTATAATCATCCGATATATAACTTATTGATCCAATTCGATAATCCAAATGTTTCGGTGAATTATTTCGAGTTGTCAATGGATGAAAAGTTGTTTCGGTGCCAACACAATTATAAAAATGATTGTTATATAATAGATTTCATGCCAGAGAATTCAACTTTGATTGAAAAATATGGTATTAATTTATCTATGGTTGATCGTTTAATTCTGACTGTGTATTTCAACCCGCCGTGCCTGGATGAGGAGCTTGTCGTTAATATCTTGGGGGTTGGAATTAATTATTATAAAATAGCGAATGGGAAGGGGTGCGTGTGTTTTAGTAAATAGGTGAGGGGTTAAAAAATTTGAATTTATAACTCATTTGGTGGATAGCTGGGTAATTATTCTTCATGTTACGCATGGTTGAATATACAATTGCGGAAGCTTTTGCGGCTGGTTTGGAAGTAGAACCTATTTGCAATTTGGGGCATTTCACAGAGGATGATCAAAATCTTTCGTTTCATCGAATTCATAGCCACTTTGAATATATTTCGCAATCATTAAAGTGGCAGTGGGCTAATATTATTTCAGATGATTTCCTTTGTAATGAATTATGCAATTTTGTAGAAGGTGATACGGGTGTGTTTTTTTTTCGAGATTCTAATAATTATGAAATAGCTAAAACTAGATTTGTTTATGCTTTGAGAAGCAGTATATATTCTCCTCAAATTTTAAAAATGGGGATATTATCTTTTCATGGGCCACAACATATGGAAAAAAGCGTTATCGAAAAACAATTAAAATCATATGGATTTGTGTTGTGGGAAGCATATGATGAGGGAGATCTTTTGGAAAATAAAAAAGCGAAGTATGGATCGTTGAGGCATTTTTATCCAGAGTTAGAAGTATATTTAGCTGAGTGTGATAAATATTTGTGTTGCGAATATAATACGAAGAAGGGTATTAAATATTTGAAATTATTGCGTGGGTCGTATATTGAGAGGTTAACAGGGGTATTTGATGCGTTGCCGAATGTTCTATTGATATTATATCTTGTTATGTTTTGGGTGAATTGGTAGTATTATGATATCACGCAAGATGTTTTGCTATATTTTTGTATTTCGAGGAATCTATCAATTTTATTGAGCGTGGTACGACCAAGAGATAATTGCCCCTTTGAATTATCGCCGCAACCCATTAATGTTCCGTTCGTGAGGCTGACAATTGTATATGAACCACCGCACGCTACACTTTTGACTTTTTTTGAGAGGTTTATTTCATAAAAAATACATCTCGCTTTATAGTCTTGAATACCCAATTGTCCGTAATAATTCTGACCGCAACTCATTAATTTCCCGTTTGTTAACTTGAGTATTGTATGATCGAGACCACATATCACTTCATCTGTATTTTTTGGACAGTTTATTATAATTGGTACATTTCTGTTTAGGTAATCTCCTAGGCCTAATTGCCCTTTATCATTGTAACCACAACTTAGTAATGTTCCGTCCGTTAATCTGATGATTGTGTGGCGGTTTCCACATGTTACTTTTGCAATATTTTTCTTTGATTTTATTTCCGTGAATACACATCTGTTTACGTTATCTCCTAGTCCTAATTGTCCTTCGCGATTGTAACCGCAACTCATCAATGTTCCGTCCGTTAAGATGACCATTGTGTGAAATCCACCGCATATTACTTCGCTGATGGGAGTCGGTAATTTATTCATTTCAGTGAAGGTATTTCTGCTTACATAATCTCCTAAGCCCATTTCTCCATAGCTGTTGTCTCCGGAAGCCATTAATGTTCCGTCTATAAGCTTAATAATTGTATGATAGGCACCGCATATCACTTTAGAAATGGGTTTTTGTATTATTTTGGCGAAAGAATATCTGAAATGATTATCTCCGACGCCTAATTGTCCATAAAAATTATCGCCGCTACCCATTAATGTTCCGTCCGCTAATCTGATGATTGTGTGTTCGTTCCCGCATGCTATTTCGAGTACTTTTTTTTCGATACCCTTCAGTTCTTGAAACACACATCTGGGGATTTTTCCAAGGCCTAATTGTCCCCAACTATTATCTCCACAGCCACTCACTTTTCCATCCTTCAATCTAATGATTGTATGGTTGTAGCCACATATAATTCGGGGTTTGGATTTCTTGCAGTGATCTAAATAAACTTTCATTATCTCTTCGTTTGTAGAGCTGTCTCTTTCGTACGTTAACGAAAAATTCATTTTAATCAATTGGAACCAATCATATTTGATTAATTCTGATTTGGGTTGAATAAAGATTAAGCGAGGGTTATAGTTCGTTATTAAATATTGGAGATCACGTGGAAGACTTCGAAATAGGGAAGTTTGGTCCATGTTTTAGATGGGATGATTATTTTTAAACGGATAGTTTCAATGTTGTATTTTTCAATTTTTTATATCTTTGTGGCTACTGCAAGGGGAATAGCTTTTGTTTGGCCTAATTCTTTTCTAAGGGTTGCTACTTCTGTACTTAAATCACGGACTATTTTCTCAAGGGTCTCTGGTGGTTCAACGTGGGCAGCTTTCTGTTTCTCACTTAAATCATCTCGGAGCTTGACGGCGTTTTCGTAGTAGAGGTGCAAGCATTTTTAAGGGATCCCAAAAATAAAGGGGCATCGGTTTTCATCAAACCAGCGGTTAGCGCGAAGGCATTTTCTGCTATCATTGAACCGAGAGACCGAATGTTAGATACAGTGATCAATGGAATACCGGGGGTATTAAATGGATTACCGCGATCGACGTCAGTTTTTTGTTCGGAGATTGTGGATATGAGGAGTGAGTATCGTGTATATGTCGTGAATGGTGTTGTGAGAGCGATTTGTAAATATCGGGGATCTGGGGAAGCGTTGGATATGGAAGTAGTTAAGAAGGCCGTAGATACATTATCGAGGAGCGTTGAAGGACGTGATCTAACTGGTTATGGCATGGATTTTGCTGTGATGAAAAAAAAGGTATCGGATGGGGGAGTTGATGAGTATATCACGTGTTTAGTAGAGGTCAATGATGGATATTCATTAGGCTGTTATAAAGGAATATTAGCTAAAGATTATACCGATCTTCTGATTGCGCGATGGGGTACATTAGTAGGCAAAACAAAAAAAAGTGAAGCTAATATAATGGATTATTGATTTCTTCTTCATCCTCTATGTTGACAGAATAACCGCGATGTTCGTATTTTAGTTTGCGCATCTTACATCTGGTTAGCATCGTACGAATATTATGCAACGAATAGCTGTTCTTGAATTCTTCTACATCATCAGGGGAACTTATTCCTTTCTGCTCCATTTGCATCTCAATAATTATTTCACCACAGCAACCATAAGCATTAACCCAACTGATGTCTGAGATCTTTAAACTGCATTGTTTTAGGATGATGGAATCAAAATTTCGAGCCCATAATCTTTGATGTTTGAACGACCAAGATATGGCGGTGAAATCGAAATCAGCCGTATGATATATGAATTCGTTAACTGATTTATAGTTTCGTTCCGTTATAGCGGAGAGTTGAACAGTTCGGAGATTCTCGTTATAAATTGTATGAGTTCGTAACGGAAAAAATGGATATGTCGTTTCACCAGGTAGTACCTGATTGCGAGCGATGTCGTATATTTCAGTATATAGTTTCAGTTCTTCTGGAGTCAGCTGTATTGGATAATAATATAATGTTATTTCTTTGGCAGGGGCAGATCGCAATTTTGTAAATATTTCTGAGATGTCCGATTGGGGTTCCTTTGAAATGAAATCGAAATCAGATTTTGCATGAAATTTCTCGCCCGTTATTATTTGCAGAAGCGCTGAACCAGTTAGATAAAAATCGTTGTCAGATAAAAATTTCAGTACGGGGTTTATGTCGGTTCCTTCGTAGATGAAGCCGGAGCGGGGATCTGATAAGCGCCGAATTATTTCAGTGTCGAGATTGTGTTTCGTTCGATCCGGAAATTGGCTTGCGGCTTTTGCAATGTTGAAGATATTATTAAAGTGCTTCGAAGTGATAGAGAATACGTGTCTTTCTGCGTAAGATAAAAATCTACAGATAAGGCCGGTTTCCGTATTATTCAGTTTTTTAGTATGATCGGGCAAGCTCTTAGCATCCCGAGTGGGGCGATAGAAATAACATTTAGATTCATTTGTGCTGATCGATATTCTTTCGAAATTTTGTAATTTTTTCCAGCCGCTCATGACTATTACATTATTGTACCTTTGATAATGTAGTCATGCGAAGAATATATCAAATTTTTGGTACTATCATAACTCCCCGTGATCTTAAATGATTATTCCAATCTGTTATATTTGATCCAGCTACAATTCGAATTTTCTTAAGAAACATTAAAGGTCTAAAAGCCCTTTCGGTTAATAGAGTAGGCTCATCTTCTTCAATAATAATCTCTCTTAGATTTTTTAAATAATTTATTCCAGAATCGCTTATTTTTGGACAACATCGAATTTCTAAATTTGTAATCTTCGATAAATATTGCATGTTCGTATTGAGAATGGGGCATCTGTTAATTGTGAGATGGGTCAATTTTCTTAAATATGCAAATGATGATCCATATATTCTAAGGTGCGATATTTCCAAATGATCCACAGATATAAAATTTTTTAAGGTGTTATCTTTGACACCATCGCAACCTTTAAGGATCAATGTCCGAACACTTGATAAATTTTCTAGATTCTCACCAAGATAAATATTATCGACGTACGTCATTTCCAAATATTGAAGATTAACAAATGAAGAAAGATATTTTAATTTATCAGATAAAAATTCTAAAGTTAAGCGGCTCAGCGATGATAAATTTATCAGCTCCTTTTCTTTATGCACTGAACAACTCTGTACGGAGAGATTTTTTAAATTGGTGAGATGGGCGATACTTCCCTCGCCTATCGTACAATTGTATAGGGTAAGTGATTTTAAATTTGTTGCGTTCGCGAATGTTTGCTTCGTTAGGGGATAAATTCTCTCTGATATGGTAAGATCGGTTAGGTTGACTGCGCTGTTTAATGCGAAATCAGATATGGATGTCGTTGGAGCGGTCATGTCTAGGTATAGGGTTTTTAATTTTATTAAAGTGGGTAGGAGGGAATCGCATATGGGCACACCAGATGATAATTTTACATTTTCGAATGAATTTACCGATATTTTCAAGTTTTCGAGATTTGTTAAATAGTCGATGCGTACGTTTGGGTCGAATATGTGGTATGTGAATTCGAGTTTGGTCAAATTGATTAAGTGGGGTAAACATTTTCCGTTGATAGCACCTGGGCCGGTTATGGATAATATTTTTAAGGAAGCGAGAGATATTAAATCTTCATCGGTGATGTGAACGCTATTGAAAATGTGTAATGCGGTTAGATTTGTTAGGCGTGAGAAACTGGTATGTGTTAATCGGTTTGCTGGAGTTCGGTGGAGTCGAATAGTGGATAGGTTGGTTAGAGAACTTAGGATGGTATCGGTGAGATTGTTTTTGTAGAATGATTGAAAAGATATAAATCGTTTTAGGAGGGGGATATCTTTATCGGTGAGGATAGAGTTTTTTAGGTGGCCGTTAAATTTGGCTTTTGGGAATAATTTTATGGCTTCTGTGGCTTGCGGGAGGGATTGAATTGAGATAATGGGGAAAGTGGTATTGGTGATTGTGCGTTTAATAATTTTGTTGCATCGGGTTAAATCTACAAGTTCTGCCGTTGTCAAAAATTCGCATAGAGCTTGAAATGTGATGGAATAGATCGTTGCGAGCATTCGGTACTTTTGAAGTAGGATTATTGATGATGGAGTCATGCGAGGAATATATCAAATTTTTGTAGTGATATCTTCAAATATATAGTAGAAAACGATAGTGGCTAATACGGGGGGAAGAAATTCGTTCGTTGCGGTTATGAACTTGGTTTTGAGAGTCAAAAAATCTTTTCGAATTGGATTTAATTCAGAGAAAGTGTAGGGGCGTAATATAAGTTGTGGAAATGTGCGTTCAAATTCGATTAGTGTTGATAAAATTGAAATCGTATCTCATTGTGCGTTACCTTTATTGATCAGGCAAAATGAATGAAATGGATCTCTTATCCCTAATCGAAACGTTTCCAATTGATTTGCAACATATCGTGATAAGTTATGATCCTCTTGTGATATTTCTTCTGTCTTATCGGGAGCTGGTCAAATATGATTGGTTCGGGTTGATCAAAATTATTTTTAACCTGAATTATTCAAAAAAGGTTTTCACGAACGAAGTTATGATGAAAATATATCTTGGGAGATGTAGGAAATCGATCATTAAATACTGTAGGGAAAATATTATTGTGAAATTGAATGATGGGAGACTGATGGGTTATGGGGAAAATTATGGGGGGCAATTCTGTTTTGATGATAATAGTGCGATGTCAATAAATGTATTCAGTGTGTTTGGCGATGGGGTGAGAGATGTTGTTGAAATTGCGGTGGACACGATGGATGCGACAGTTAGATTGTCAGATGGGACATTGATGCGAGCTTCTATTTTTACAAAAAGAAAGTTTAAGAAAGTAGGGCTGAAGAGAAAAGATATCGCGGAGATAGTGTATGGGTGTGGTCGTTCAAAATTTATTAGATTTTCTGATGGGGGAATAATGGGGTACGTGAATAGTGGATATTGTTTTAAAAGAATTGATTGTGGAAGGAATGTTGCTGATATTCATTGTGGGTATGATCATTGTGTTTTGAGATTGATGGATGGGGCTGTGATGACATGTGGAGAGAATATGTATGGGCAGTTGGGGCTTGGTGATAGGAAGGATCGGGATGAATTTACGGAGGTCAGCGGGTTGGATAATCGTGATATTGTTGATATAATGGCTGGTTATTGTGTATCAGTCATTCGGTTGGTGGATGGAAGTATTATGTGTTGTGGTTATAATTTAAATGGGGAATTAGGATTTGGAGATAAAAAGAATAGAGATGTGTTTACGTGCGTTGGGGGTATTCCAAAAAATATTGATCGGATAGTATTTGGTCATTTGCATACGTTTTTGTTATTGACTGATGGGGGGTTAATGGGTTGCGGGGATAATGCGAGCGGGCAATTGGGGCTGGGGGATTGTGTTGGTAAAGATATTTTTACAGAAATAAGTAGTGTTCCGAGAAATATTATTGAAGTGTACTGCGGGGGTTTGTATACGATTATCATGTTAGGAGATGGAACTTTGTTGGGAACGGGACATAATGCTTATGGTCAATTAGGATTGGGGGATTTAAAAAAGAGAACGGCTTTTCAAGAAATAGCGCCGTTGCCCAAGAATATTGTTGAAGTAGTTGCTATAAAGTAAGAACACTCATCAGATTATCGGACGGAACATTAATGAGATCGGGGCATGAACAAAAAGATATTTTAAAAAACACGTTCACAAAAATAAAAGAAATAGATGGGTTTGTTACAGAGATAGTATAAAGTTGAAAATTTAAATTTATGTCCTTCGGTGAAAGATATGATTGATCATGAAATGTCCACTCAATTGCGAACGCTTTTATATTCGGTACCTTTCCATGTTTTATGCGAGTTTATTGATACGACAGATCTTGTTAGATTCGGTTCGATTCATGTAGATTTGAGAAGAGAGATTTCGAATAAAGTTAATAGCAGGTTTATAATATATGATGGACATTATCAGTTTGCTTTGGGTGTTAATAATTATTTTAAAAGGGCCTCTTTTAAGATTTGCGGAGATTTTAGTTGTGAACAATTGGAACCATTGAAGAAAAAAATCATCGCGTTACATTTAGATCACCGTTCAACAATAACTGATTGTTCATTAGTTACTTTTCCGTTATTGGAGTCACTATCGTTGTCAGGAAATGGGTTTATTACTGACAATGGGGTAGGATGCTTACAAAATTTGTCTTCATTGCGGATTGATTTTAATAGTCGCATAACTGATAAATGTGTGATGAAGTTAACTAATTTAACTGAACTGAGTTTGAGGGGTAATACGAAAATAACTGATAATGCGTTGGTATGTTTGACAGGTTTGCAAATTTTATCAGTTAGATCAAGTCCTACGATAACAGATCGGGGTTTGAAATGTTTTGATAGTTTGGTGAGTCTTGATTTGCGTTTTAATTACAATGTGACGGATTATGGGCTGGGTCGATTGACTAATTTGAGGGAGTTGAAATTGGCTGGGAATAAAAAAATAACTGATATTGGTCTGAGATCGCTTATTGGGTTAACTTCGTTAAGACTTAGGGATTTGCCGCATGTGACGAATGAGAGCATTCAGGGGATGAGTGGATTGGTATATTTGAGATTGAGAAGATGTGAAGGGATAAATCAGGATGGGTTTGATAATTTGGTGGGTTTGGAAACGTTAAATCTTCGGGGGAATAATTCTATTGGGAATAATGCTTTGTGGAATAAACCGAATATCATTCGTTTGACGGTTAGTAAGAGGATGACATTGTATGGTATATTGGGGTTGACGAATTTGAAATATTTAGGGATCAGGGATAATGAATATATTAGGAAGGAGCATTTTGCAGCGGAGTGGAAATTAAAATATATTTAGTGTATGGACTTTAAAAAATTGAAATTGTTTTGTTATTGGGGGATGTTTTGGAATGTTGGTTGTGTTTAGGCGGGTTGTGTGATGGAGAAGAAAGGATCCAGGATGGCAACATCTGAGGAAATAAACGCAATTATCAAAGACTTGCTTTTGAGGAGGAAGATGCCATTGGGTGCGGGCGATATTGATAGTCTGGTTGTGTGTGTTTGGGAAATGATTGAGAAGTGTGGGAGGGAGCATTTGGTTGAAATTCAATTATTGAAGAAAGAAGTTGTGGAGTTAAGTCTGGAAAATGCTGAATTGCGGAAGTCGATGGTTGCAGCTGCAGGTGGGAGTTCTGAGGGAGGTGAGTGGATTGTTATTCCGTCGCGTTATGGAAAAGCTAGACCACCAGAAGAAGCACATCCGGCAGGGGCTAAAACGGGACCACCCGGTGGGCCAGCGATTGGGTAAAACAAGTGAGTTTTAGCCTCGAAGCAATGATTCTTTCACCTGGACTTTTGCAGCAGTAGTTGGACATCTTATTACATCGATGGCTTCAGAAAATGAATCAGTTAGTTTATTTAGTTCGCTCAGATTTGATGGAAAATGTAGAGTAGCCGATTGTTTTTTTCCTACGTTCCCCATGATAAGATATATCGGTTCATCATTTTCATTTAAAATAACGAAATTTTGCGAAGATGGTTCAACTATCATTGTTTTGAATGTGAAAACGTTAGGTACGCTATGATAGCGGAATTGTAGATTTTTGTCAAACTTAACGTTCGTGTATATGCAAAGCGTCGATTTGAATAGGCGACGCTTTAAATATATGAAATGATAATTGATGGGCTCGAAGATTTCTCCTGAGGGTTCTAATAGAGAAACATAAGAGCTTGAACCCGCGGTACAACAATTACCCATTGTGAGTTTCGGAGTGGTAACCCTTTATGTTTAAGGGAGCGATAGGTAGATATTATTTCAATTTTTCGCTGAAATTCCATATTAAATTTGAAATATTTAATATTTGGTAGTTCATTTAGAATAATTTATGAGTGATGGTGTCAGGATGGATTTTAAGAAGGCGCTCGGGGGGCATTTGCAAGAAAATTATAAGATTCGCGATTATTATTGGAGAGGGAGATATTTGAGAGAGATTTATGAATTTGCGAAGGAGAATGCGGGGGTTAACGATTTTGCGAAATATCATTATGCTAAATTTTTTGAGAAGAAGAATGAGTTTTGTGAGGGGGATCGGATCAGAGGGAGGAGGATGATGGATGAGATAGCTGGGAGGGGGAATTCATTTGGGCAATTTGCATTGGGGGTGTATGCGGCTGGGGAAAAGGAAGTAGTTGGAGAGAAGGTGGTTGGTTATTTTAACTTATCGGCAGTGCAGGATAATAGATTGAGTCAATATAAGTTAGCTAGGATATATTTGGAGGGGGTTATTGAAAAAAAGAATGAGAGGGCAGCGTATTATTGGGCTTTGGCTGCTGCGGTGAATGGGGAAAGTGGTGCGAAGGAATATGTGAATGATATTTATTTCGATAATGTGAGGGGGAATAGTGATTTTGATGATATTAAAATTGATTATCATAGGTTGTTACAGTGGAGTATTGAATTGGCTGGTGAGGGGGATGAAGATAAATTAGATTTGTTGATGTTACATTTGGAGCTGAATAATCCGGATCATATTGAGGAAATTTATAATTGTTTTCAGTTGGCTAGGGAAAAAAATAAGAAGGCGTGCTATTATTTAGCTTGTGTTTATTTGAGTGATGAGTATGGAAAGAAATCATATGAGGGGGCTATTGAAATGGTGGAGAGCTTAAAAAAGGAAAATGATGTTGATTCTTTGTTGGGGCTGGGTGAGATGTATTGTAAATCGAAGGATGTGAAGGTGTTAGAAATCGTTGTGAATGGTTTGGAGCATTGTGTGAAGAGTGATCCAGATAGGGCGCCGGTTGTTAATTGCTTGGGATTGATATTTGATGGCGATAATGGGTTGCGAGATAATGGGGCGGCATTTTATTGGTTTCAAAAGGGAGCGTTGTTGGGGCATGGTGTTGATTTGTATAATGTAGGGTTATATTTTGAAGATGGGGTGGTGGTTGAAAAAAATTTAGAGATTGCTTTTGAGTATTTTAAGAAGGGGAGCGTGGGTGGATATGAGGGGGCAATTAAAAAAGTTGCTAGGATGTATAAATTAGGTGTTGGGGTGGGCGTGAATTTGGTTGAAAGTTTTAATCATTGGGCTTCACCGTTGTTGGGGGTGGATGAAGAATCGCAGATAAATTTGGCGAAGATGTATTCGTTTGGAGAGGGGTGTGAAAAAGATATTCGGAGAGGTGTTGAAATATTGAGTAAGTTGGATTTGGGGTCGTGGGCGGTTGCAGAGGCTATTAGGGAGATCGGTGAAAAAGAAGGGGCTGCTGTAATGAGTGATTATGTTAGGTATTTACGGAAAAAATTGATTTATTGAATGTATGGATGCTTCCATAAATTATTTTGGTTGGTGATTATTCGGATGGCGCACGTGGAAGAGACGTTGGATGTTTTGTTTAAAAAATCGTTAGAGGGTGACTTGGAAGCAAATTATAAGATAAGAGATTTGTATAATGGTGGCGAATATTTGAGAGAAATATATGAATTTGCCAGGGAGAATGCGGAGGGTAACGATTTTGCGAAATATCATTATGCAAAATTTTTTGCTTATAAGAATGATTTTTGTGAAATGGATAAGGTTAGGGAGGCAAAAATGTTTGGGGAGATAGCTGGGAGAGGGAATTCATTTGGACAATTCGCGATGGGAATTAGATCCTTGAAGACGGATCCGCTAGGGGCTTGTGATTATTATAAATTATCGGCTGGTCAAAATAATCGGTTGGCTCAAGAGGAATTGGGGGAAATTTATTATTGGAGGAATGGTAATGGTGCTGGAGTGGATAAGAAGGAAGGGTACAGATGGATGTTTTTGGCTGGGAGGAATGGACTGGTGAGTGCGAAGATATTGTTGGGTAAAATGTATTTGGATGAGAGTGAGGAGGTGAAGATTGATTGTGATTTGGTGTTGGCGTGGATTGTGGAATTGGGGAGAGGTGGGAATATGAAGGCGGTGGATCTGCTTTGGTTGTATATGGTGAAAAAAAAATCGGTATCGGTTGGATTGATTTGTGAATGTTTGAATTTGGGGGATGAGAGGAATAGTCGGGGGTGTTATTATTTGGGTAAGCTTTATTTGAGTGATGAGTTTGGGATGAAATCTTATGAGAAGGCAATTGGGTTGATTGATAGATTGAAGAAAGTTGATGATGTTGGGGTTTTGTTTCAAATTGGTTATGATTATTCTGATTCGAAGGATATGAGGGTGTTGGAGATGGCTGTGGATTGTTTGCTGTATTGTTTGAAGGTAGATGGGAATGATGGGAATGCGATGGGTATGTTGGGGTGGATATATTTTGATAGTGGGTTGCTGCATAATTATGGGACTGCGGTTTATTGGTTTCAGCAAGGGGCTGCGGAGAATAATGGGATGAGTTTATATAATTTGGGGTTGGCTTTTTTGAATGGATTTTGCGTTGAAAAGAATGTTGAGATTGCATTTGATTATTTTAGGAAATCTAGTTTGGTGGGGTTTAGCGATGGGGTGAGACAAATTGGTAGGATGTGTCGGGATGGTGTTGGGGTTGAGGTGAATTTGGTTGAAAGTTTTAATCATTTCGCATCACCGTTGTTGTTGGATGATGAGGAAGGGCAGATTGATTTGGCGATGATGTATTCTTATGGGCGGGGGTGTGTTAAGAATGTTCGTCGGGCTATTGAGATAGTAAGTAAGTTGTCTTTAGATTCGGCAGAAGTTAAGGCGTGTTTGATGGATATAAATGAGAGGGAGGGTGAAACGATTATGATTGATTACGTTAAGGAGATACGAAAGGAAGCAATCTGAAGAACATTAATGTGGTGACGAATTTTTTCCAGCCGTTCAGGAGTCTTGATTGTGGCCTATAATAGTGACCGACATCTTTATTTTCATTATCCGAATCCCCTGGATTAATACTATTTGTGCTTCTTTTTTTGTTTAACACCTCTGGATAATAATAAATGATTCGGATAATGCAACATATTTTGGTAATTGCTCTACACATTTACATTTAGCGTCAAATGCGTCAAATCTTGCCCTAATTTTTACAAGATATATATAAATTTATAAATTTACCACAATGTACTATAAACAGGGGCAAGATATGACACTTCTGACGCCACAAAAATATAACACAGCGGCCTTAAATAATTGACATATGTAGTTTTCATTATCCGAATCCCCTGGATTAATACTATTTGTGATTCTTTTTTTGTTTAGCATCTCTTGATAATAATAAATGATTCGGACATTGTCAACATATTTAGTAATTGCTCAGCTGTTTACATTTAGCGTCAAATGCGTCAAATCTTGCCCTATATTTTAATCGATATAAAAAATATTATAGAAAACTATAATGAACCAAAAACGAGGGCAAAATATGACACTTCTGGCGCCACACAAAAATATTATCAAATGAGCATACATTTCTGCTTATAGTGAACAACATATTAAACTTGCGTACGGATCAACTGGTTTTAGAGCCCATCCGCCGCAAACAGCAAATAACATCTGGAGCAAACAGAAGAGAACAACATCTGTTGTAAACAGAAGAAACCTCGGAGAACGGTCAATGGGCTAACATCGGGCTATGAGCCCATCTGGAGCAAACAAAAGTGAATAATATTCATTTCTTTTCAGCTGAACCAAATTCATATGCATTATTATCAAATTTCTTTTTAGTATTTCTGTCTAGTTCTGTTTTTATCTTATAGTTTGTGAGAATATTTCGATAATCGCATCCATCTATTTTTTTCCTCTCATGATAAGATTTTTTGAGAAAAGTATTACCTTCTATTTCACAGATAAAATTTTTATAATTCAATTTGCGTTTATCGGATTTTGATAGATTATGATAGTATTCACTTTCTATAAATGAATGATACATGTCTTTTATTATCACATAATCTTGAACATTATCAGTTTTATCATATGTTTCATTTATCCATCCTAACATGCTTGATGATTGTTCCAAATACATATTGGTTCGATCTTTTACCGATTTTGGTATATTGAAGGTATAGTTTCTTTTCTGATATTCCTTATAAGCTTCGAATAAGATAAACAGTAATGCTATTCTATGCTTTTTGTGGAATTCGGCAGTTTTATATTCCTGATTGGCCAGATAGATATATTTGGAATGATCTACTAGTTCTGGATAATCAGTGAATAAACTTCGAAAAAATATATCAATTAACCTACGAATATCTGCCCGCTTTGGTTCTTGTGCTAAAGGAGGTCTATCATTACATTCTGCAACTGTGGTACCATGTAATTTTTTATCTGTATTAGATTCATTATGACCTCTTGCTGAAAAACTACCTCCTCCGGTCATTTCACGCATTATTGAATTCTCAATCTTATTTTTCTCGGATAATTCCCTAAATACAACGAATCGTTTCTTATCAATATTTGCTCTTTCTGGGTTCGAACCCGTTCTTGATTTCTCAAACAAAATAGCATTATTTGCCACTATGCCGTAGGGACCTAGAGCCGCCAATAATATATCATCCATTAATCCCTTCCCATTCCCACCTTCACCGTTAAAAATAATGAATTTTTCTAAGCATCTTCCTTCTAGAGTAGTCGATAATATCTCTAAATAAAGTGATCGCTCATCAACAATGGGAAAGATTAAATTAATTAATTCATGCATTTTTTTTATTGTATCTTCAGTTGGTACAACCCAATTATATCCAGTGGTAGTTAACACATAATCATCCGGCGAATAATCTCTAAATTTACCCTTCTTAAGATCATATACGACATTTTTGAATCCGAATAAATACCATTTATCATCAAATTCAATTTCGTTATCTGTTAAATATTCCCTTGATGTTTTTATGATTTCTTCCTTGAAGTTCATATTTTTTAGTCTATCAAGTGATTTCTTCATTGGGTCGAATAATCTTGAATCAGTTGTCCAAAAACAAGTTACCAATATATCTTGTAGGAAGTCGTATAATTCATTCGATATAAACATTTTCATTTCCAAATCATCATTTTCCCAGCAGCATCCATTGAAGCAATATAGTTTCCTATTCACCCAAACGAAATGAGTGGGCTTCAATAGTTTAATATATTTTGCTACATCTACCGATGTCATTGAAAATTTTTTAAAAGGAGATTCTGTATGTATCAATTTAGTAAATTGCTCCTTATTATCTTCTTTGGCATAATGATAAATTGATCCTATTGTTATGGGATTATTTTTGGCTGATTTGAATCCGTTGTAAGTTTTAAGTAATGAATCGTCAGGATCAGGGTTGGCGGCCTTTTTGGAAAAAAATTTGAATAATTCGAAGCCCAAATCGCCATATCTATTCTTTATCGCCTGTCCTACTTTCACCCAAGTGGCGCGGTTATCGAATCTTTCCTGTTTATAGCATAGATCAAAAAATTTATAATATATGTTCCATTCTATGTTTTTGATTGTGTCATCTTTGGCGGGGCTTTGGCTTGGTTTGAGCTCTGGTTTGTTTGATTCAGTTGGCGATTTAATGATTTTTTTGGGTGATTCGGTTATTTGAGTTGTTTCAGAGGGATCTTTGTAGATTAGATCTTCAATGCATTTGGAATCATCCTCGATGAAATCAAAAATGAAATCTTTCATAGTACCTTTGACAATGATATGTTCGGTGCCCGACACGCCTTCTTTAGATTGGTTTGGACATCGGAACCATTTTTCAGTATAGACTGTTGTATCGACATTATTCTTGATTTTCTTCTTAGGTCCTTTGCGGTCATTAACTGTCACTTCATATGTAAATTCATCGCGATGTTCATCGAGAAAATTTGAATGAATTTCATATAACTTCTCACAAGATGCATAATATGATGGCATTACATAGTGATATGATCCATTTACGCTCTTATTTTCGGTGTATAATATATCTTCAAGAGTGACTTTTAGTCCATATCTGTTGTCAAGGAACTTTATCAAGATGTCCATAAAGCGATCAATGCCCTTTCCATAATTATCGCAATCACCAAAAAATTTATAGTTCGTATTTTTGTGAGTTCGTGTATGATAACAATTGTTTCTCTTCTCTAGTATTTCAATCAATTCAGCTAATTCATACTCCTCACCCTTCATTCTAATAAATTCTGCATCTGCCAGATAATATTTAGGAATTTTGTAGATACTATACATCTTTGGTTCGGATGGCAGATCTGGGTTTTTCTTTGGAATTCTACGTTGCTTAATCTTTTTAGCGGGAATAATTTTTTTGATATGCGATTTCGTTGATGCAGAAGCAGGTTTGGAACTTTGCGGTTCTTCTGATCTCTCATCCCCGACATCGTCGTTGGGATTAGCGTGTTCATTAGCATTCTTAATTGACTGTTGTTCACATAATTGATCGTTATCAAAAATATCTAAGGTTGTTGATTTGGCATCGGAATCATTGAGGGAAACGCTATCCGTACTTTGTTTTGGATCTTTGATCTTCCGCTTCAGAACCGGTTTCTTCTTTGTAACTTTGGAGATGGCCGTTTGTTGACTAACATTTGAATGTATTTCACTATTCATATTTTTTATAAATTAGGAATAGATAATTAATTTTATATATTTACCGCAGTTAGATAAATATTTTTATATCTAAAATTTAATTTTATACCGATTCGAAAATTTCTATATATGTTTCTTAATACTATATAAGTAATGAGTTCGCCTATATGATTTACCGCTCACTATATCACATTTATCTTTTTTAACATAATTGAATTCATATCCTATTTGAGCACAGGCATAACGGAGGAAGGTCATAATATAGTTTGTCGTCTTGGATTTAGTATGCCGTGACCATGCAGTGCTTGTTTTCGTAAAGCGGCCTTTCTTGAAGAGATCTTTCTGTATTTCCAGTAGATATATATAATTTTTATCTTGAATAATATCTTCGCGATCGATTGAGGCGAATTCTTCAATGGTTTTAATGGTCTGTTTATTAATATTTAGAAGTATCCCATTTAATAATTTTAGTAGACATTGATACCTAGCACTATTCGTGTCATTATCTTTATTGGGTTCTATTTCAATAGTTAGATTATCGGATTCTGTATCCATCTAATATTACTATATATATTATTCTATAGATATATACTTATGTGATTATATGATTTAATGATTTGTTGTGTCTTCTTATACCTATGGATGCAACTTATTGTGTCGTAAGAAGTGATAAGGCATCCATGAAAAAATTGAATCCGAATTAATCTGTTCTGATTTGATGAAATTGTGTTAGTGTATATGGTGGAAAATTTAGGGACATTAGTAGGTGTTAATATTTTGCTGGTGATTGCTGGAGATGGGGATGAGGTGAGGGAGTTGAGAAGAATAATGAATGGATCGTCGTTGGAAGAAGATGTGCGTAGGAAATTGTTTGAGTATTTTATGGGTTGTGTTGGGGAGAAGGGAATGGGATATGTTGAGTATTTTATTGGGAAGATGTGTATGAGCGGTTTTGGCACGGAAAAGAATTCGGTGGAGGAATTGAAGTGGTTTAGATTGAGTGCTGAGAAGGGTAATTCGTTTGGGCAGTATGCGTTGGGGGAAATATATTTTTTGGGGTCGTCAGAGTTGGAAAGGAATTATGATGAGGCTGTGAGATTATTTAGGTTGTCAGCGGGGCAAAAAAATTGTTTAGGGTATAATGCTTTGGGGCGTATGTGCGTTGATGGTGTTGGAGTTGGGAGGGATTATAGTGAGGCGTTGAAATGGTTTGGATTTTCTGTTTTAAATGGTGATAGTGCAGGAGAATTAAGTTTGGCGAGAATGTGTGAGGAGGGTTTGGGGATGGCTGAAAAGGATCATTTGCGAGCGATAGAATTATATAGGAGTGCTGGTATGAAAGGTAATGATGAGGCACTTAGAATCTTGCGAATATTTTGATTGAAAGTGGGGTAGATGTACAAGAGGGTGTTAGATTGTTTGGTGATTTGGCATTGAAGAATTGTTCGAATGCGCAATATGCGTTGGGGAGGCTTTATTTTTTAGGGGAGGTTGTTCCGCAAGATTTTGGTTTGGCATTGAAGTGGTTGAATTTAGCTGTAGTGCAAGGTTGTTGTTCAAGTTATGTTTTATTGGGACAAATGTGGAGAGATGGTAAGGGTGTGGGGATCGATTGTGAGAAGGCTTTTGAAATGTTTTCTTTGGCGGCTGAAAAAAAAGATGTGTTTGGGCAATTGTATCTTGGTAATATGTATTATTTTGGTGAGGGACAAAAAAAGATTATGGGGATGCTTTGAAATGGTATCAGATGGCTGCGGATCAAGGGAATGATTGGGGGCTGTATAAAGTGGGACATATGTATTATGAAGGATATGGTGTTGAGAAAGATATGGAGAAAGCATTTAAGTGGTTCAGTATGTCTGCGGAGAGAGATAATTGGAAGGCTCAATATATGTTGGGGAAAGTTTATATGGATCCAAATTATGCGTTTTGGGATAAATCGAAAGCGTTATATTGGTTTTCGAAAGCGGTTGGGGAAGGGGATAGTAGTGTTCTGGATTCGCTTGGGAATATGTTTTATAATGGGGATGGGACACCTATTGATTATGAGCTTGCGTTGAAATATTATAAGTTAGCGGCGGATAATGGTGATAGCGAGGGACAATTTCATTTGCCTTGGAATGGTATTTGAAAGCAGATTCGAGGGGTTCGTTAGAAGCTTTTGTTTGCGATAAATATAATAAAAGAATAATTGTAGAGAAATTGAAAAGGAATAAACAAACGGAGAGCGAACAGAATCATCGAATCAAAGAATTGGAAGATCTTGTGAGAAAGCAGGAGGAATATATAGAACATCTCCGATATCAGCCAGATGGGGTCGAATTTTTAAAAATAGAAAAAAATTTTTATGGGTTAGCTGATCAGAAGACGCTTAAATTTTCTTGATGATGACCATATTTTGTTTTATTTGAATCGATTCTATTTTGTGGGAAATGGAATAGCATGGGTTTTTTTTAACTTTGGGATGTTCACGATTTGATATGCAGACGAATATATTTGAGAATAATGTCATGAAAGTTAGTGGGTCAACGATGTCTTCGATAATGTAATGACCTGCTGGATTTAATCGGGGGAATAACTGCAGGAAATTCTCGAATTGAACCTTTGGAATATGTAAAGCGTCATCTATTATGATATCGAATAATGGTAATTCAAGTATTAGTTCCTTAAAGGTGCCATCTAATAAATCTCTTTCGATAACTTTGACGTTTTCGTTTGCGAAAGCTCCGTGTTTGCGTAAATCTTTTTCGTTGGCATGGAATGGTTTTAGGTCGGAATCGATACCGTATATTAGTCCGTTGGGGAAATAGTCTGACCACATGGCTAGGGATTTTCCGCAGAGAATGCCGAGTTCGAGGAGCGTTATTTTGTTTGATCGGGAGGGAGCGAAGAGTAAGTCGTAGTGTTTTGTGAAATTATTTTTCAAGCTTGTTTTATCGCCGCCGGTATATTTTTTCCCGGTGCCGAAATTGAAAGCATATTTGAGGCCAATTGTGTCTAAAGATTCTGGTGGTTCTTTTGATTCACTCATCGCGGATGCGCTTGATTTAGGATGAATATATTTGGTTTGCGAATTGGTTGATTTTTCAATTTTTATTTCTTCCTTCGTGCTAATCCTCGATAATCTACTTTGAAGTATAAAAAAAGTTGAAATGTCAAAGAGATTGTTGGATCCAATATATTCAGTTGAGCGATGTTTTACATCGCCGAGCGCAGGGAGACACTCGAAGGGTGTGCATGGAAGAGGGTAAGGAACATGAATTGGCCCGGAAATGCGATGAGCTTTCGGGTAAAGTTGAGGAGTGTTCAAAGGTTGTTCGGAAATTGCGTGGGGAAGCAGAAGAGAGTGAACTCAAATCGGCACTGGGCGAAGCGGAGAAAAAGTTAAAAGATTATGTAATGGAATATAGGATTTCCCCTTTGATTATCGAGGCAAAAGCGGCCATTCGTCAATGGGTTTCAAGCCATGGACGCGATCGTACAATTGCAGCTGAACGATATTACGAAGCTATTGGACCGATCATAAACGAGAATCGTAGCTTGGTTCCAATTCTTCCTTTGAGTGATCATAGAGACATCATAGGGCTGATTCATCTAATATTTCCATGGCAGGTTCATACAATCACGATTTCCCGAGAATTTGACGAAAAACACTTCTGTCTCACCATAAAAGAAAATGGTATGGGGGCTATTGATGATGACCTGATTCGCAAAATTATCGGGTCATTTGGAATATTTGATGAAGTCGCAGTGGTTTGTGCTGAAATTCACGATGCTCGCGAAATTGATGGCGGTCCTTGGTATCATGAACGTGAATTCATCGCAATGGAAAAAGGATCTAAATACTCGCGGTTACCCGGTGGAGCTTGGATTGATAAGGCCCATTTTAATTTTTCCCGAAAAGCTGTAAAATGTGATAAGTGTGACAAATGGATCTTCAAATGTTCTTATTGTAAATCAGAAAGCATACTAATGTACAATGATTGTTATGGTGCGGTTTGTGCTGATTCCCCGGAATGTCAAAAACGTCTCGGATATGTTGGAATTAGTGACAAGTTTGTACAAAAGAAGAGTGATGGTCGGGCTTGTCAGTGGGAATCAATCATGTCATTTTAATCATCAGCAGGTTCTGGATCATCCGGTTCAGGCTGATTCTCAGTCAATATCGATGCTAAAATGGGACGCTGATCTTTCAAATATTTCTTCGCGGTGTAAATTGAAAGTTTATTATATTGTTCAATTGTGTAATTTAATTCTTCTATAAAATATTTGCTATCGAAGCGGATACACATTGGGGCACCGCTCATGTATAATGCTAACATAAATTTATCGTTGAGGATTGCGCAGAAATTATATTTATAAGCATTCCAAAAAAATTCCGAAAAATCTTCGTAAAAAAGATCGGATATTGCGATAACGCCGAATCCATCTGAATCGATGCCAGATGCATCATACATTGAATCCTTATCATTTTCTGTGAATGAGAATATTCCAGTTTCAGAATATAATGATATCTCTCGAAAAATTTCTGATGGCGCCATTGTTGATTTAGAAATATCTATTTTTTTCTGCTCTAACAAATATTTAAATTCTGAAATCGAAAAATAATTAGTTCTGATTGCTACTTTATCCGGCTTTATATCTGATTCGGAATCGAATATAAATTTTGCATGTTTGGAATTTGCTAATATGGAAACGAGTTCGATAATACTATGTGTTTGTATCCCATAAAATTGTAAAGTGTAATCGATTATTGAAGTGACTTCGAATTTATGGGATTTGGAATCTACGTGAACATTCAATCTTTGTGGGATGGGCAAATGTTGAGTTGCTCGCTTAACTATCGTTCCATATTGTAAAATTTCATGAACAGCGTAGTATCCTTTATATTCGTAACCTTCCGAATTAATTTTGATGATAGAAATAGCATATTTCACTGTATCTTCTGGCAGATTATAAAATTTCTTGATGCGCTTCATCTCTTCGAGTTTTATTAACTTATGTTCTTTGTCGTAAGCAATGAGTTCATCTACGCAACAATTAATCGTTTCTATATCAATTTGCCATTCGATATTCGCCACGGTTGTTTTACCTTCGGATGCAATTTCTGCTTTAAAATCTTCTGAATTAACTATTTGGATTTCCCCTGCTAAAATATAAGTTCTAATTAGATTAGCAATACTGCTGCAATGAATCGGATACTTCTTGTATGAATAATTTGATTTGAATATCGTATCTTTACAAACAGTGAGATTCCAATTGGGATCATATTTTACATGGATGGCTTGTTCGATGTTTTTTACAAATTTTTGGAGAAATAGTAAGCTTCTTTTATTATATTTCACTAAGAAAAATTTATCGAGTTTCGTAGCTAGATCAGAAAATTGTTTTTGGCTTGAATCACCGATGAAGTTCGTATGGGCGAGTCCTACTTGGATTATTTCTATTATTTCGGATGCATGGGTCATATATTCTGGCGATGTCATGAATTTATGCCAAAATACTTTTATCCAAGAAAGAAATATAGCATCGGTGTAGCGAATGTTGAAATATTTAATATATTTCCAAGATGTAATTATTGAAGTTAAACTTAAGTTCCATTTAGATTCTAATTCTGATTCTGAATTTATTGATGTTATCATGGACCATACAATATCAAATTCAGGGAGAATATCTCTGTCGTGCATTAGGAGATGAACATGGGTCCCTTCTTTCATGGAACGCAAGAAACCCAACGGTGAAAAATTCTTAGAGGGTGCCTTATCAGTAGTTTCATCGTCCTCCTCAAAGTCTATATGATTCGCTAATATAACGGGTGAACCATAATATTCCTTTTTCGCTTCACCGACATGAAATAATTCAAAATATCGCTTCCGTAATTCGGGAATTCTTAATAATTTTTCCATTGGGTGCGTCACTTTTTGGGGGTTCTAAATGTACCGCTGAATCTAAATATATTTCAATTTTTTACCAATAGAGCGTTTCAATACTAAATTCACCGAGAACATAAGAAGATATTATATTTAGGAGCACATCTGGCAAAGCATTAAATGTATTAGCTAATCTTCCAACGTATGAATTATGCAATAATTTTAAATATTTAAGGCCCTTTTTGGTATTATATTCGCATCGTAATAGATTATCAGCCGCGAATAATTTTACCATACAATTTGAATAGAATTGTCTAAATGTTCCATATTTTAATGCGTTGTGCTCAAAAATATGCGCTGAATTCGTTGCTGGCCAGAGTATAAATCCGCGCGTTTGGAATTGATTTCTCATGTCGTCTCCTTTTATACCCATAGGTCCACGTAGGGATAGTCCGATATATTTGGGGATTATTACACCATCTCCCAATTTTGTTGTCATAGCATAGGCAAATCTACCTTGGGCTTTTTCAGAATAATTTGATGCAATGAAAAAGTAAATCATTGAAGATGATACATGTTCAAGAAAATAGCATGGTTCATTACAGAGAAAATTTTCCGAAACAATATTTGTAGCTTACCATGCACACTCTTCGAGTGTCTCGCTGCGCTCGGCGATGTATAACATCGCTCAAACGAAAGCAATGGTTTAGCAATGGAATAGGGATCTGTCATATTTGGATATATGATAAAGATAATAATAAATTCAAATTTAAAAATTGAAATAATGATTAGATTGTATAAGTCATAGTATTTTTTAGTTCATGCAATGGCGCGAATGCATCCCAAATGGGTTCGTTCTTTGGCCGCTATGTTGGTAGGGTGGGACATAGTTCAGGATAATATAAATTTAAGAACTCATCTTCCCCGTTCGGATTTTGAATATATCCGATCTATTGCTGGAGTTGGATTTTATCATCCTTTTTTTAACTTACCGTTCATGAAATTGAAAAAGGTAATTAAATATGGATGTGGACGAAATGTTGAGAATAAATCGCCGGATCCCTATACCAATGTTGATTTGGTATGTCTTGGTTTGAATGTTTTAGATCGCCCATGCGGGGTATGGAGGCAGACAATTCTTTTGGGGGAGGATATCGTTCGTGAAATAGACACTATGTCACCGGATATGGTTTGTTTTGATGAAACTATGCTTCCATCTCTTCTGAATCTGGTGGTTTGTTGTGCCGGCTTTCTGCATGATATGATCCCATTAGCTCGGGGATTTCTTCTCTATGGTTTAGGTGAAACACTAATTGATTACGGGAAAGTAGAAATGATCGATCGTTGGTATGAAATTGTTCGGGAAAAGCAACCAAGTTATTTCGAGCATATGGTAATTCCGAAACCAAATCGATCGGATGTGCAGATTGGTGTTCCTGATGTTCTCATTGGAATTATAATCTCCTATACTAGGTGGGAGCTTCGATCGAGGTCTGAAGTTATGAATTGGCTATTCGAGATTCAAAAGGTACATATTTATCCCTCGAGCCAGCACCGCCGCCTCGAGATAGAATTGCTGCGACGATTAGTGTTATGATAATTTCTTTTGGATTTCTGCTGGTATGTTTCCAACTAAATAGCCTAGTACTATATCAGCCAATGGGGGCAAAATATAATCAAACAATAATCTGATTACCCGGTCCTTAACAACCAGAAAATCATTTCGCGTTGGCTGTAATTCGGCAAAAATATGACTTTCCTCTGGGACCATCGTAAAATTATTAGGCAACGAACACTCTCCCAGAACTTTAACTTCATTACAGTCGACGAACATCAATCGTGTATTAGATAATATGTAATCTTCTTTTATTTTAATAAATAGCATCAAAATATTATCTTCAGTCAAAGAAAATCCCGCGATACTTGAAAAAAATGGATGGGTTAATTTCACATTATCATGAATGCTTCCAATACGCAAAATACCTGCTCCAAACCAACAAAAATAATCTTTGTATAATCCATCCGGATCATGCGTTCGAGGATGTAGTTTAAGCAAATGTGGGATATCAAAAATCGATGCTGTGCTCCCCCAGCAACCACTTGCATTCCCGAATGAATCATCTAGAACGTTTGAATAGGTGATCCCAGCCACTCCATCTGATACTACGCCATCCACCAATGCAATTTCCGGGATTCCCAAATCAATCTTGAGGCAATGCGTTACTATTCTTTCATGCGTTTGTAAATATATAGTTATTTTATTATTTTCCCTTTGAATTTGCATAAAATCCCAGCGTGTACGCAATCTCCTCATCTCACAGCTAGAAAACAATACCCCATTTACAAAATCAACGATTATTATGGAATCTAAACTCAAATACAATATTGGTTTCAATCGTGTCGGAAATATTTCAATCGGCCGAGTGAATAGACATGCCGTCGCCATATCTTCTGCACCCCTACTTCTTCCCAAGTGACTACAATAACTAAAACCTATCAATTTTTTGGCAACGAATAATTCGAGAAGACTTCGTTAAGCATTTTCACGACTTCGGGGCATGCGCAATTATTTATGAATTCGCGCTTTAGATTATCAAGCCATTTATCATAATACTCTGCTTTGGTTGGATGGTTCTTGTAACGAATAATTGACAAGAAATGAGAATTTGGAATTAGATTTTGAATATTTAAAATATTTTGCGATGGTTTAAGGTGGGCATCGATTTTTTCTGTTATTTGTTGATTGAGATTTATTAGAATCTGTATAGCTATCGATGCGTCTAAATATTTAATTTGGGATAAAAAATTTTCGATTTTGATTAGGAGTAGATTCTTGGGATTGCCAATAAATGGTTCGAGGGGTATTATTTTTATTGCTGGTTGATCATTCGGGAAGCAATCAACTTCTGTTAAATTTTCGCAATGTTCATATCTGGGGTCGCCGCATATATTTTTGACTATGTTTATCGCCTTGAGAGAGCTTATGTTGAATATGTTCCCTTCTTCGTTGTAAGATTTTAGTTCGTTATGGATTTTATTTTTGTGTTCGATACATTGATTTGTTTCTATGTAGATTCCTTTGACCGAGGGACCTAGAAGATCTCTTGCGGAGAGATACTTTTCTTTGATGTTATGTGTTGAACCGATAGTTACACAACCTTTTTTCATTTTGCCGCCATACATAATATATATGCATTCTTTCATTCTAATTATAGATAGCTGGCATTCTTTATATATTATTGGGGGCTTGTTCCTGGTGAAAAAAATGAAAGGAGCAGTCACTGAAAAGGCCAAGTTTCTCAGGGGTTGTTATCTAGCGCGATGGGCTAGTAGTACACGAAGGCATTGACTTAGTTTATTTATATTGTCTCCACGAATTAGCTTAGCCCGGGCCTATCGGCGCATGGGCGTATCGTGTATTGTTTAATTGAGTGAATCGACCTTGAAACCCGCTGTATATAAAAAATTGACATATAGGATTTATTGGAGGCATCTTTTCATTTTATCTCGCCATTGCAGTAACTCTCAGAATGAGCGAAAGGCTGCTGTGGCTCATGGGGAAGCATGTTGAAATTCATGCGCATCTCAGTTATGAATGTGCTCATTGCTTGATACTATGCCGTGTTTGTTTGGTGGAGAAGAAGCCGCTTCCTCAATCAGATCACATGAAAGCGTTTGTGGGAAATCAGCACCTGGGGGATGTCTTTTTTGCAATGGACGCTTTCCCAGCGCGATTCTGAAGATGCACACAGAGAAATGCGTTGAAAGAACTGGGCTGAACTGACTGAATATCAGAAGTTTATGGGGGCTGTGGATTTAGAAAAGTTAGTTAAGCTGGCATCAGAACATGTTGAGATCACCTGTGATTTTGGTCTGGAGGATTCAAAAACTGATAAGTACCACAGTGATGAACGCAAGGTACTACAGATTCATGCATACGAGAACAGCCGGGGTGCCCAAAAAAATTGAACGTTTTGATATATTGGAGAGTCTTTTTTTATGTTGGGTAAGTATAGTTATAGCGCGAAAATGGAAAAAAAGGTTGATTTGTCGGAGGCGGGTCAAAAGAAAGATCTCAAGAAAATGCTTGACGTTTTGTCATTGAAGAAAGGCAGCGGAACTACTTTGGTGTCGTATCTTATTCCTTCTTGAGCTGAAATGCGTACGGTGAATAAGTTCATCGCAACCGAAGCTACAGAGGCTTCTAATATCAAGAAGAAAGGAACACGGACGAGCGTTTTGAAATCTCTTGCGGGTGCAAAGCAGTTTCTGAAGCGATATCCTAATGCAGCTCCAAAGAATGGGGTTGCTGTGTTTTGCGGAGAAACAATTACGGGGGAGTCGATTGCTGAATGTTTCGAACCATTTAGGCCTATCACAACGGAGATGTTTAAATGTGATAGTGTATTCCACACTGAATGGCTCGCTAATTTGCTCACGGATGATGATTACTTTGGTTTCGTTATTATTGACGGAAATGGAGCACTATTTGGAATGTTACAGGGCCATCATAAAGTAACATTGCGAAAGTTCTCCGTCGATCTCCCTACTGACCATGGGCGGGGAGGTCAATCAGCCGCTCGTTTCGGACGCTTAAACGAACAAAAGCGAGAGCGCTATGTTGATAACGTTGTCGATGCGATAAATGAATTATATATTGCCCATCCAGTCAAAGGGATCATCATTGCCGGTTTCGGTCGCAATAAATTCGCGGTAGCATCATCTGCCAAATTAGACTATCGCATCAAACCCCTCATTACTCTTATGGGCAAGCCAATCGACATCGAAGCAAGCAACGAAACCGGCTTCACCCAAGCAATCGAAAAATCTGCCGATATCTTAACAAATATTAAGTTCGGCCCAGAGCGCAAATTATTGCAGAAATTCATGGCAGAAATATCCGTCGATTCTAAAAAGATTTGTTATGGCATAGAACAGACCATTGACCTTCTCTTTCAATGTTCGCTTGAAGAGATAATAATCTCATCTGAAACGAAATTTGAGATAAATCATTACAGAAATAGCGCGGGGGTAACTAGAAGTTCCGTTAAAGAGTTGAGTGATGCTTCGTGGATTCCATGCGGAAAGGGTTCATTGCTTGATTTCTTATCGGAAAATCACGTGCGTTTCTCGACCAAATTACGGATCGTTTCAGATAAAACTGCGGAAGGATCAGAGTTTTTGAAGAATTTTGGGGGCATTGCTGGCTTCCTTTATTTCGATATGCCCGAGTTCGATAATCAGGCAGAGTAAAGGGGTTATAATATCACGCAAGATGGTGCTCCTGAAAGTTCTTTTATTAATAAAAATTTGTTTGTTTTGCTAGGATACAAGCCTAAGGATAATTGGCCTAATTTATTGCTGCCGGAACTCATTAATGTTCCATCGGTCAGTTTAACAACCGAATGTGACATACCGCAAGCTATTTCTTTGACATTTTTTAGATCCATTTCAGAAAAATTCGATCTATTTTTATTATCGCCGAGGCCTAACTGCCCTTTATAATTTTTGCCACAACCCATTAATTTTCCATTTGATAGCTTGATAATTGTATGATAGAAACCACATATCACAAAATCTATATTTTTTGGGCATGCCATTGTGGTGAAGATATTTCGATGGTTGTAATCGCCGAGACCTAATTGCCCTTGTCGGTTGAACCCGGAACTCATTAATGTTCCGTCCGTTAATTGGATGATTGTATGGAAGAAGCCGCATTTTACTTTTGCGATATTTTTTGCTGAGGGAATTTTAGTGAATTTATTTCTGTTTAGGGTATCTCCAAGGCCTAATTGTCCTTCGATATTTCTGCCAGAAGCCATCGTTGTTCCATCCGTCAACATCGCAATTGTGTGTCCCCCGCCGCAAACTACTTCGAAAATATTTTTGGGTAAGTCAACGATTTCGGTAAAGCTATATCTATCTTTATAATCTCCGAGTCCTAATTGTCCCTGGTGATTCATTCCCGAACCCATTAATGTCCCATCTTCCGATCTGATAATTGTATGATGTGAACCACACGCCACCTTCAAAATTTTCCCTATGAATATTTCAGTGAAAGTACTTCTGTGTATATTATCTCCCGCTCCTAATGCTCCATATTTATTAAATCCGGTGGCCATTAACCTTCCATCTTGTAATCTTATCATTGTATGCCAATTACCACATGCAATTTCCGCTACTTTTTTGTCTATACCCTTTATTTCACGAAGCATAGTTATATTGGAGATTCGGTCCATTCCCATCTGCCCGACATTATTATTTCCACAACCCTTCAACGTTCCTTTGCTTGATCTAACGATTGTATAATCATAACTACATATCATTTTTGGTTTGGACTTGCAGCAATCAAAGTAAACTTTCATTATTTCTTCGTTGGTACAAATCGTTTTTTCGTAGATTAGAGAGAAATTTATTTTTATTAACTTGAACCAATCATATCTAACCAAGTCTGATTTTGGTAGTATGAATATTGCGCGGGGATTGTAGTAGGTTATTATATATAGCAGGGGAGATGGTAGATTTATAAATACATCCATATGTGTGAGAGAGATGAACAAATTATTTTAGATAGGGAGGTAATAAATGTTGTATTTTCAAATTTATTTCTTTTTTATAAATAATGGACCAGCATTTCGAATAGGGCTCGCGGAAGGGCTGATATTGGATTTGGAGTAGTTTTAGAGAATCGCATTATGAATAGGATTCGGCGGCGATTCCAAAGGAGTTCGAGATGGCCTGCAAAGGAGGAAGCGAGATGGCGACGGAGAAAATCTGGGCAAGTAGGGAGTTGATATCTGTCGAGAACTGCGTGAAGAATTTTGGGGGGAAGTTGGTTGATGGAGGGCGTCAAAATATTTCTTAGCATTATCATCGCTAATATATGCCTATCATGAATCATTGCCTGGCGGGCACTTACTGATCGTGGCCTGGTATATCTCGAAACGTTTAATCCACCATATTTTTCGTTACTCAATTCCACCGTACCGAAATAAGGAGCTTCTTTTAGTTCAATTGTTAATTGCTTAAGAATTGTATACTGGTTCGCAACAGTCTTGATATTCACAGTTTTTATATATTTGGCATAGGTCAACAGCTTTAGAATAGCTTTGAGCATTATATCACTTGAGATTAAGCGAGATGATGATATAGCTGTGAGGCAGTTTATATCGTAGAGGGATAACTTAGAATATGATGCGGATTTTGTAAAAGCGCGTGCCTCATTAATGCGCGAAGTGATTCTTTTTAGTATTAGTTTGTCTTCGGTCAATTCTTGGGGTGGGATGATTCGGGGGGCCGCCTCTGTTAAGGCCATGTTGTCGGCATTTCTGCGTGCGACAGTCTCTTTGATTTCCTTTATGGCCCTATATATGGTAGCACACGTGTCACGCGCAGAAAAAGTACCTAAGAGAATATCTTCGAGTACAGTCATAGGTTGAACAGTCGAATCCCTAAGCGAAGCCGCAATCGTAGCTGCTGTAGCAATCTTAGTATCTGTTGCTGGAGTCGGCCCAAGCTCAACCATGATTGTGGTTAATGTTGCAATAGGTTTATACCAGCGTTTCCGACGGTCTTCATCCCCAGCATCGATAGGAGCAGCCGCGAGCAATTCCTTCAATAAACATGCGATTGCATGCGGTAAAATATCTATATCTGTTTGCGTCTTTAATGTTATCGGGCAACCTAATGTGTCAATATCACAATTAACTGATGCTTTTGACCCTAACCATTCGAGAATCGTCTGTGAAGCCCATCCTGTCATTCCCATTTGTAAACTATCGTACTCTTCGGGTTCAGAGATTGAAAGAAGTCGCCTTATCAAGTGATCGGCGCACGCCTGTTTGAATTGGACATGGTTGTACAGTATCCTAACGTGCGTTTCCAGAATACTAGCATAGGACCGAATGTTATCTGGAAGGAAATAATTTGGTAATCGATTATCGATCTCCAACAAAGGTGCCGCAATGGTTTGATTAGTTGGCTCCAATTCCATGCGTATTCTTAGACCAGATGGGACATACTCGCCCAAATAATGTGATATCATAATTTTCAAGGGATGCCTCCAAAAATGCGGAATTTTTATGGCATGCTTAACTTTCTCCCAAGTAGGAAATAAGATTTTTATCCAAAAAATAAAATCCGGATCAATTTTCATCCCTTTTTTCCTTTCTATGAGCTTCATTGGGGTTTCATTAAATCCTTGATATATAAGATTATCTTCAAATGTCTCAAGCAATTCCATTATAAATTTCCAGAACCCGTGCTGTTTCGCATTTGGCTTAACATCGACGAAAACTATATCTAAAGTTGGATTCGGATCACCTGCAAAATAACTTCCACCAGCAACTATTTTCGAGAAATCCTCGGGTAAAGGCGAATTGGAAACAAATTTGCATATTGATTCTAAATAATCGGTTATGGTAGCATATTTCTTCAGCGCAAGTTCTGCATTGACCGATGGATGATAGAGCTCCTGCCTTGATCCAAACGGTAGATTTTCCCTAACAAGCTTCCAATCAATTAGATTTTTCCACATGTTCCAAACTTTATGAAAGACGATATGAAAACGGTTCGCAGCATATGTCTTTCTTCAATTTTTTCACTTCAATGCTACGGCTATCCATAAAATTGAAATGATAACATCCTCGATTTTCTATTATTCTAACAATTGTTAGTGCCCATCAATATGAAATATATAGTTTTTTTCATCTTGGCGCTCAGTTACTTTTTATTCGTTATCAAAGGAATTATCGATACTAAATATCAAAAGACGCAATTCCAAGAATTTTATAAAAGTTTAGATGATAAAACCAATAAAACTGTTTGTTCTGAAGTTGCTTACTTGCATTATTTAGATAATATTATAGTTATAGGTGTATTCAATGGTTTGATAGCATTATTGCCTTTAAAGTATTGTTTCGATGTAGTATTTCGATATCACCCCCTTATTATTCGCGGAGGCCCTGATAAGGGTATATCACTATTAGCGTGCATATTCTGGTGCGCGCTTTCTCCATTTGTTATCGTCGCTGCAACTACTACAAGGAGTAGTGAATGTCCCTTTATTGATTATTCACCGATCTTCCAATTAACCTTGCCCCTTGTAATACTTTATTGCGTATATGCCGTTCTGGTAATTTTCTTCATTACATACAGGCATCGGGGGCAACAAATTTGGAACATTATTACGCATCACGATATTCCGGAGCCAGATTATGAATTGCGAAATTATCCGATTGATAGAATAGTTGGCAAGTATTCTCTTGTGAAAAAATTATATATATCGGAAGAGGTTGCCTGTCCGATTTGTTATGAAGAATTAGAAGAAGAAACAAAATTAATTGTTTTTGCGTGTGGACATTATTTTCATCCGAGGTGCATAGTAACTTGGTTGAACCAAAGGAATAGCTGCCCGATGTGTCTAGAGACGTTTCAACGGAATGTTGCTAGGGATCTAAATTCTAATATCTATACGTTTCCGTTTTTTTTCGGGAGAGAGATAGAGCTATAATTAAAAATTGAAATCGATAAATGTTTGGAATATATATCACTGATTTGACTGAGAACTCGCGAGCGATGATGATTATCATTAGGTTTATAACCGCGGGAATTATCATTATAGAGATAATTACTCTGAATCGTTATGGGAAAGAAGAATTTGAATATGAATATGAATCTACGTTTCCGGGACGTTTATATGTTGTCTTCCATATAATTTTTATTTTGCTGTGCCTGTTTTTTTTCCTTTGGTCGTTATTTATTTTATCGGCTGAACAAATAATTTCGGGGTTTCCCGCAATAGGACAGGTATTTCTTGTAATGATGGTTGCTGTTTTGCCATTTACGTTGATAGATATGATTGGAGGTATTTTCGAACCAGAGCACTTCGCAAGGAAGACACCACTTGTTATTGTTCCGTTGATATTGAATTCGTTAATAATTATGCCAATAGGGGGGTCGCTTTTGTACTTTGTGTTCATTCTTTTCTTTGGAAATATCTGTTATTCGTGTGTTAGAAGAGAAAGGAATATTAGTAGTGATTCGTTCTTTGTTATTTCGTATGGATTTATAAAAGAAATGCAGAGTCGAGTTGGGAAGAATTGTTCAGTGTGTCATCTAGGATTTGGTGATGAAGATGTTGTTCGGGTGTTGAGAGGTAGGGGGAATGTTCATGAAAATTGTGTTACATTTCAGTTTGAAATCAGAGATCCTTCAGCTTCGGGAGCAGGGATAGATATGGTTTGATTTGTTTTACAATTGTACGTGTTTCATGATAGTCATCGCGAAACTTGAGCACAGCAAAAACGATTTTCATATCGCCTGGGGAGTATGGGAGCCTCGTGAGCCATCCATATGCAAAGCTTTCTTCTTGGAAATCATTTTCAATTTCAGCGATATAGTCATTCATTGTATCTTTTCCTAATAGTTCATCCAATGTCTTACGGGCGGCGAAAAAATTCTCGGTGCAAATCTTATAATGCTCGTTGATAAATTTGGTCCGTGTCATTATTTCTGAGCAACAGCGGCACTTGGTCTCTTCGGTGAGACACTTTTCTTGATGCTTTAGAAGGGTACAAAATGGCTCGACAGACCAACAGTACTTGCACCTCACTCGACGCCACGCACATTCCTTCATATGTGTTTCGATCATTTTCACATCTCCACCAACTGAACATTGAACGTTCTTACATGCAGCAAAATCACAAACATGCTCCCTAACTAAAGCGAATTTTCCCGCAACCTTGCAGCCAAAAATACTCTGTCGGCACACAAACTTATCACAATCATCTTGGTGCTTCAATACTGGAGCAAGGTTCTTATTCTTGAAGTCACATAACGGAGCAGCCCTACAATTGTAATCACCGTGGTACTTATGACGACCAGAGGCAGCCGCAGCGGCCATTTTGAAGCGTGTAATGATAAATTTATAAATGGATTTCACAATATCTTTCTTTTTCAATTTTTATAAAAGTTGAAAATTATATCAATAAACTCACTGATATCTAGATATTGAACCTATTAAAAATGGCCGATTCGGAAAAGATTTTAGCTTGGGTCAAATCGATTAGCTTTAGTGGGCGCTTCTTAAATAATAATAGGTTCTCGCTGTTGCTTAATCGAAAGAAATACATTTTAGATATCGTTGAATGGATTTGCTTGCCGTTTGGTTCGAAATAAGACGATAGGAAATTTTATCAATTGGAGCAATGGTTACATTGCCGAGCGCAGCGAGAACTCGAAGAGTTGTATGGGAATTGGAGTGATCCGCTATTTCAGACGATAGAATGTGCAGGAAACGATATATCACTACCGATTCCGGAGGATTCATGTGTTTGGTTCGGTGAAGTGGAAAATGGATATACATATACTAGGTTAGATAATTGTTTAGCATATTATTATTGTGAATGTACATCTCTTGATGAAGTTAAAGATAAAGATTGTAAATTTCGGTTGGAGGATTATCCGTGTGTGTACAAGTTAAGCTTAGAGAATGGGGGTTATCGTGTAAGAAGCGCTGTGGCTTATAATTTTAATGAGAAAAGGGGGGAAGTGCCTGGGATAATTGGGGAATGTTTTGATTATGTTAGGTATTTGAATGGAAAGATAGGGGAGTCGATAAAAGAATATTTTGATGTTCCGGGTGATATATTGGGGATGATTGCTGAGTATATGATTTAGTTTATTATTCAATTAGTTTTAGGCCGATTTCTTTTGCGAATGAATCAAATTGAGAGGCGCTTACATATTTATATATGGATAGCTCCCCTGTGGAACCGTAGGTGGTGCACATGTCGATTAATCGTAGCATGTGTTTGATGGGGATGTATTCTACGGTAGTGGTGCCCGAAAGCACTATTTTTTTAGAGAGGAGGAAATTCTTAATGGAGGGTTCGTCGGTGAAAATCGGAATTTGATAGTTGTGGGTGAATATCGGGAGTAGATCTTCGATATCGCGCAGCATTCTGTAATTGCTGGTGGTTGCGATGATGAGGAGTTTGGTTTTGGGTGGAGGGGTGTTAATTAGTGTTTTGAGGCATTGATAGACTTTGTTGCTGAATCGGGAGCCGACGCTGGTGTATTCTAGTAGTTGTTCGAGATCTTCGAGGATTATTAGTGCTTGGGGGCATTTGTATGCGTCGTTGAATTTTTCCACGAGGGTGTTTACGCGCTGGTGTTCGTCGAATTTGATAAAGTCTTTGGGTTCAATGATTTGGATGTTGGCGAAATGGGGGAGATTGTCGCGGATTAGTTTGAGGGCGATTGTGCTTTTTCCGCAACCAGGTACGTTGTGGATACAGATTGAAAGGAGGTGGTGTTTTTCAGAGGCGATGAATGTGGTGATGCCTTTTTGAAGGTGTTCGTTGAAGGTCGTGAATTCTTTCCATTCATCGATTTTGACGTCAGTGTCGAAACGTTTGTCTTTTGTGATGGCGAACATGGGTTTTGCTTCGGCGATAGCACGTAGGAAATCACTTTGTTGTAGCGTCGTTGGTGGGGTTGCTTTTTTCTCATCTGTTTCTGATGATGCAGCTGCAGTTGCTACACGTTCGAAGACATAAGAGACTGCACAACGTACTACGCCTGCAATTTCAGCACCTGTGAAGTTTTTGGTCCTTTCAGCGAGAATATCGATATTAACGTCCGGGTCTAATTTGTTGTTCCTTGCAATCATCGCGGTATGAATTTTGAAGATTTGTTTACGTCCTTCTTTATCCGGAAGAGAAATTTCCAACATAACTTCGAATCGCCCAGGACGCAATAATGCTCGGTCTAAATCCTTTTCTCGATTGGTCATGGCGACAACTAATACGTTGTTCGAGCTGGTGAGTCCATCCATTTTCGTCAGGAGCATCGTTAGGACGCTTACACTCGCAGGACTTGGGTTGGAACCGCGACTTGCTCCGATGGCATCAATTTCATCGAAAATAATAAGATGTAATGGTGGTCGGTCTCCGAAACGAAGTGGATCACTTTCTGCTTTCGCAAATAATTCGCGTATACGTCGCTCTGATTCACCAACATAACGATCTAAAATATCGGGTCCGTTGACGATTTGGATATTCTTTTCATCAACGCCCAATACTTTTCCAATTTTCTTCGCAATCAATGTCTTGCCCGTTCCTGGCGGACCATAAAATAGCATTCCCTTAACCGGAGTAACGCCCCAAAGCCGCAAATAAGCCTGGTTCAAAAGCCTTGGACGAATAACACGCCGGTACATCTCATCCAATTGCCCATCTAAGCCCCCAATGCCCAATTCTTTGAAATCGAAATATGGGATCGCTTCGGCTTCGGCATCATCACTCATCGTACGAATGAGCGGATCACTCGTCGTAACCGCAATCGTGGTATTGTCAACAAAAAGCCCGAATTGTCCTCTGGGAGCGAAATTCTTAATTCGCGCAATATATGCTTTCGAATCATTCGCAAGCGGAAAAGCGAATTCCTGATTGATTGCGAAAACGTGATTCTTATAATTCATAAGTGCATCGAGAAATGCCGTTTTCAGTACATCGACTGGATCACTGACGCGGCCGGAGTTGTATAAACGGACCTCAATTTCTAGATTAGCGCACACATTATCTATCGTTGGTGTCCATTTTTTTGCAATAACTTTTTTTACGTTATTAAAATATAAACGTTGGAGACCATTTAATCCAATTTCCCCTGGTGCTAACGATTCGAGATGTTCAACGATGGAAACAACTGTTTTAGTGCCACGTGTGATTAGCAGATATTCGGGTTCTTTTTTGTCTATTAGTAGTGAATCGTTAACGTATACTTTATTAGCGTAGATTTGGGTGGTTGTTAATTTTTGAACCGTCATTTCATCAACAATTGGTGGTATTGGCGGAGGTTTCGGGGAACGATCTGGAACCGCGGGTCCATCACCAGCAGGTGCCGCAGCCGCCGCAGCACCAGATTGAACGCCTTTGCCCTTGCCGAAAATGTTCATAAAACTCATTGGAATAAATGATTTACAATATATAGAATAGTACAACAACTCAGAATTTCAACTTTTTATGAAAAAATTGAAAAATTAATTTAGTCTATTCTGTTTTTTGCAAGAGATGACTTGATTCATGTGTAGAAAGAATGGGCGTTTTGCTCCGAGAAATATTTGGTCTATTTCCAAGCATCGTTTGATAAAAAAAAGCCATTTTATCTCAATTGGTTACGATAGGATGTTCGTTAGCTTCTTGATCTTCTGCGAGATAGCCGTGGATTACTTTGCGTGGATTTATCCGCTAAAACCCCCTTATGTTGCCATCGGCATCCGTATCCGCATCCTTCTTGATGAGTGATAGTCAATTGACCCGCTCGAATAATTTCTCTATCTGAGTATTCAATTCGTCTGTTATCGTTGTTGTTGCTGGTTTTGCTGCTTTGCGGTTAGCTCTAAATGCACTTATGCCGCTACAGTTTGTGAGATCGTGAATGGTTACTATTAAATGAAGTGTTTCGGGAGTATCTCTTTTAATTCTCGATGAACATGTACAATATACGTTCTTTACTCGTAGGAGGTGATTTTTAATTTTATTATTTGCTCGAGTTGTGAACCTTAATACTCTTTTGGCAGTATCAAAAACAGTTTTCGATAATTGATCCGCTCGGATATCTTGTTGGGGTGTTGTTGGCATCATTACGATGTCTCGAGCGGAGCTAATTAACCAGCGAATTTCCGAGAAAATGGTATTTGCGGCGTCGTATGCTAAATCTTCGAGTACGCATAGCTTATTGTAAGTGCCGAGAGTAAAACAATCCATGCATTCTGAAACTTTCAGGAAGGTTCGAGACGTCTTCAGGAACTCATTATAAGCAATCAAATATACTTCAACGGAGATAATAATTTCGTTGCAGATTTTGAAGCTCCTGACAAATCGCTGATGTGTTTCGGGATCTTTGGATCGTGCGATCGATTCGATAATGGGGTGAATAAAAAGTCCGAGGATGTGATTGTTAATTATTGGGTGGCTTTCGTATAGACGGAGTGGTGTTTCTTTTTTTTCTGTGAGAACCATGGGGTGGCCGTATGCCATAAGTTTGATCTCTGTGATGAGTCGGGAAAGGAGTTTAGAAATACGATCAGCCTGTGATTTCTCATCCATTCTTAAGGGTGTGATCAGAGTATCATTTGGGATAAAAGTAATGTGTTGTTCAAATATTTGGGATTTCAACTTTTTAGAGGAGGACACAAGTATTTGGGGTGGATTTTTTCGCTGCTATGGGTATTGGTGTTGGTATAGTGTAATCATGAAGAGTTAATTCATGATTAGAGCGATCAGCAACGACAAGAACTTCGGCATTGCTACATTTGGCATGATGACGAGAGACGAGAATTTTAAGTGCCTCCGGTTCCGTAAGTTTTTGTCCGAATGCGCGCCATACACGTACATGGCCTAAATCTGCTGAGTCGGCTTCTATTTCTGGGGTTTCTAGTATGAAGCGATCAAATATTTGGGTAGTTGATTTTGTGTCGTGAATGTCGATAGGGACAAAGCCGTGGTTACGAATGAGGAGCGATTGGACGAGAAGACCGGTGAGCATTGAAAAAACGTTTATATGGGTGCCGCCTAGAGTTACTACAGTTTTTACGGAGGCTGTTAGAAGACGAATGGTCCGTACGGATGGATGATTCATTGTTAGATGCGGAGAAGTAGAATATTCTTCGTTGTGAATGGTGAGATCGTAGACGAAGACATGGTCACCTAGTCCCACAACCAAATTATTGCCATCGACATCAATGCATTCAACTGGCAATCGATCGGAAGCGAGTATGGCTGTTGATGGTGTTAACAAAGTATGCAATGGATTTCCGGTCTCACGGTCCCATATCAAAACTTGCCCCTGAAATCCGCCGCAGAAAATTTTATCGGAAGTGCATTTCAGTCGGCGAACAGAACATGTAAATCCTGTTAGATCTGAACCAATGGCTTTCATCAAATTATCATTGTGATCAATTGTTTGAAGGCGGCGCTCTTCCTTGCCTGTGAGCATGGACCATATCCGGATACTTCCGTCGAGTGAGGAGCTTATAACTTCTTTCTCATCAAAACGAACATCGGTAATGGGTTTGGTGTGACCATGCAGTACATGTAAACACTCGCGTGTTGGTATGTGCCATACGCGAATTGTCTTATCTTCGGAACAACTGACTAAAATATTAGCACCGCAACTTACGGCGTTGATTCGTCCGGTATGGCCATGCAGAATCACTTCTTCATATTTTCCAGTCCTCCAATTTTCCATAATGCGCGCTAATTCACGATATCGTAAGCGCCAAACGTTAGGGGAAGTTCCATATCCAGCGGCGCGCGAATTGACGATACGCTTAGCTGTTGCACTACTGAGAGACCATCTTGATAAAACACATGATCGCCAGATATTATCGCTCATACTATAATTATTCAAAGCTACACAAACACGCCCCACGCGGGCCAGATCGCGTAGTTCTAACCAACCAAATATAAATTCTGCTATCGACACAGGAAGAGACAACAGTTTTCCATGTTTGCGCCCCCTCGCCGATGCTTTGGCAGTTCTCAACATAACGCTCAGTAATACCAGGAATTAATCATTATTACTAGCAAGAATATAATATATCAATTTTTTAGAAAAGTTGAAATCATGAGTTGTTGAGAGGCTTAATGAATTTTAGAGTTGATTAAGGCTGCGGGTATGGCGGAAACGAAAGAACTTGCTGGGTTGGAGAAACAATTGAAACAGTTCAGATTTGTTTTGATAACTACGTGGGAAGAAATTGCGTATGAGAGTGTATTAGAAATTGCCAAGAGTGTTGGGGAGGTGAAAGAAGTTTTAATGAGTGATGGTAATGAGTGTTTTCTGGCTTTGGTTGAATATCATGGGCCGATAGATTTGGTGGATTTGGATTTACCGGAAGGGCTTGATGGGATGCTGGAATGGGGGTCGGTTGAAGAATTTAAGAAAAAGAAAGCGCCTAGACATGGAGTTGATTATGGTCGGTGGCGATATGGTGAGGAGAAATTTGATGCTGTGATGGAGAAATTGGATTTGTTTCCGATCAATTATGAAAATGCTAATGCCACGATTGATAATGGGGAAGGAGTATGTTGTGTTTGTGGTGAAATCGCAAATGCATTGAAATCGCCGTTTTATAAGTTTGACATGGCGCATAAATATATCGTTTGCGTCGATACTATGTTTGTTACCAGCGGTTGCAGGAAAATACTTCAGACTAAGTTTGAAGCTGAGGGCATAGAAATTCCTACTAAAAAATTTATGGTTGTGTAGATGTCAACAGGAGCTAACAGGTGTGATGCCATCTTCCTTTGGGGTACTCATTTCCTTCCACTCTATGCTTCTCTTTGTCTTACATGCGCTCAAACCCGATGCTTTGGATCTCCCTTCTCCGGCGAGGTTTCATTTTCTGTTTGCGATCGATGACGTTTTTTTCTGTTTGCTATCGATGCTATCTTCTTTTGCTATTGATGCTGTCCTCTTCTGTTTCAGGGGATTCTTTCCATTATATGCTTCTGTTTGTCCTCCATGCGCTCAAACCCGATGCTTTGGATCTACCCTTCTCCAGCGGGGCGTTTCTTGTGTCAGCATACTTTTGTTTGTTTTTTAGTGTGTTCTCTTTTGCTTGCTATTGATGTTATCGCTTTGATATTGAATTGAATTGATTTTATTGAACGCTTCTCTTTGTGCTGGCATCTTTTTCTTTTCGAGTGATGTTGTTATCTTCTGATTGGTGATGATGTTATATCCTTTTGATACTCTTTTGTTCCACTGTATGATTCTGTTGGCCCTACATGCGCTCAAACCCGATCCTTCGGATCACCCTTCTCCGAGGGTTTCTTGTGCTGCATCTTTTTGTTTCATTTTCTGTTTGCGATCGATGCCGTTCCTTTCTGTTTGCTATTGATGCTCTTCTCTTCTGTTTCAGGCGAATTCTTTCCATTATATGCTTCTGTTTGTCCTCCATGCGCTCAAACCCGATGCTTTGGATCTACCCTTCTCCAGCGAGGGTTTCTTGTGCTGGCATCTTTTTGTTTCATTTTCTGTTTGGGATTGATGCTATCCTCTCCTTTTTGCTATTGATGCTGTTCTCTTCTGTTTGGCGGTGATTTTGTTTCCATATGCTTCAGTTTGTCTTGCAAGCGCTCAAACCCGATGCTTCGCATCACCCTTCTCCGAGGGTTTCTTGTGCCGGCATCTTTTTGGTTTTGTTTTCTGTTTGTGATTGATGTTGTCTCCAGATGTTTGGAATTGATGTTTTTCTTCTTTTTCTGCCGACTTTTGTTTTTTTCGAGTGTATTCTCTTCTGATCGATGATGATGTTATCTTCCTTTGGTACTCACTTTGTTCCATTGAATGCTTCTGTTTGTCCTCCATGCGCTCAAACCCGATGCTTCGCACCACCCTTCTCCGAGGGTTTCTTGCGTTGCTTCTTTTTGTTTCATTTTCTGTTTGGGATTGATACTATCCTCTTCTGTTGCTATTTATGCTGTTCTCTTCTGTTTAGCGCCGATTTTATTTCCTATATGCTTCTGTTTGTCCTGCATGCGCTCAAACCCGATGCTTCGCATCACCCTTCTCCGAGGGTTTTCGAGCGCTGGCATGCAGTGTGTTCCTTTCTGTTTGACTGATGCTGTTATCAGATGATATTTTGGTGAAATATATCCGTTAGAATAAAGAAATGGGGTTAGTCGGTGAACGTCAGGTATTGAAGACGAATGATATCTTTGAGGCGAATAGCATCTTCGCTGACGAATGAGTTGAGATCTTTTGGGTTATCGTCGAGGAGGAAGATTTTGTGAGTAGGGCTGTGAGGAGAAAAAATGAATGGGACGAGTTCGTTAGTGATGTAAGGACCTTTTGGATAGGTGTTCGAGGGATAAAGGAGGGATAAAGAGCGGAAATCAGGGAGAAACATCTTTTTAAGAAATTCGCGATTAGCTTCGTTGTGGGCAAGAAAGATAATGTTCATTCCCTTTGAGAGAAGGTGATTCAGGATTTCCATGTTGTGAGGCTCCAGATGTATCATGTCGATGTGATCGATTGTCTCTTTTGGCCCGCGAGGCATAACATCGATTCCAAGTGGTGATGCCGCTGAAAATTCTTTGTATCGAGAGTACTCCATGAATAGGACTGCTGGATCAACAATCAATGTCGAATCACCGAACGAAAAGAGATTTTTTTCAAACTCGGTATCAAAGATGGCCCGGACAGCGCTAAAATAATGCTGAACGAGCGGATCGATGGATGACAGGGTTGTGATTTTCTTGATGATAGGGCAAGCACCCGGAAAGGAAATGGGCTCAGCAAGTGCCACCGCTGTTGCAACAAAAAGAATCAGAGACATCTTCAGAAATTGCGGCCGTGTGTTGCAAAAGGGAAACTCTAAGGATCCTTCAACAACTGTCATATTTCAATTTTTTCTCATCTCATCCATAACAATCCTGCCAATGTATCAATTAGTCGCCCTATCAGAAAGATCGCTGCTACCAATATTATTAGCGGGATCACAATAGTAGTAGCACCATCACCATGATGATCAAAAAGCCTAACATCTTCAAACTCCACAAAAAAGCGATCTATTTTATTTACAAGCTTCCCCCTGCACATTTCTGGAAATAATCGGCAAAATTTAACTTTATCCACATAATTCCAAACCACATGCACACCATTCCCCTCTAACCAACGTAAATCAAACTTCACACCACTAAATTCTACTTCAACCTTTTGCAAATTTATCAACTTCTTCAGCGACACATCAGAAATCCTCTTATTCATTCGCAAGTTAACCTCAACCAATTCCCTCAACCCCATCAACCCACGATCAGTCACCTTCTCATTATAATTCATATCCAAAAACGTCAATTTCCTCAACATACCAATTCCTCTATCACTAACCAAACCATTCAAAACCAATCTCCTCATATTAAATAATCCTTCAATTCCATCATCCGTAATCATATCATTCATGACCAAATGAGTCAGCTTAGTCAATCCTATAACATCAGCATTATAAATCTTCGCCTTTTTATTCAGCGATAACTCTCTCAGATTTATCAGCCCCCCAATATGACCATAGCCAATTTTTTCGTCATCGAACGTATGTGAAAAACTCAAAACCAAACTAGTTAAATTTATCAAATTATTTCTAATCAACACATCGGCTAAATAACCGTGCCTAATCTCTAACTTTCTTAGTGTCACCGGCAATAATAATCTTTCCCTTATCATATGCCAATTGCCCCATACGCCAATACCAAGAGTTTCTAAAGTCCATTCACTAAAATCCCAAATGTTTGTACTTTCCTCTGAAATATTTTCATGACAAAATCCCACATAAAAAAGCCGCAGGGATCTTAACGCAAGTTCACGAATTTCTCGAATATCTACACGGACATCATACAACGCTAGTTCCCTTAAATGACTCAGCTGCCCAAGTCCCCTACCGACTTTAATCTCTCGTATTTCCGCTGGCCTTCGAGAAGCGAGCCGTAATTTTGTGACCCGAGTCAAATACACCCAATCACTGGATCCAATATCTCTGTCCAAAAGACATAAATCCGTCAAATTCTCAAGCTGCCCTATCCCCCATGATGTAATTAGTGGCGTCTCTCCTAATTTTAAATCTTTCAACTTCACCAATCGCACCAAATCTGCATCACCAAATGTATCAGCATCCCTGATCTCTAATTTTACCAACCTACTAAACCGACAAATTGCTTTCTCATCCCCACTCATAACATCATTAACCCGCAGACGCACTAAACTTTTCACCTCCAACTTCTCTAATACCCTGCTGACATCTTCGGAATTTACGATAGTCATAGACGAAATTGACCTCATAACTCCCGGCATCGTTTCCATCTCCGTTAACAAACCACGAACATACTCCATTGTCGGCGTTCGAACACTAAATTTTAAACCCCTAAACATTTTATACTGACCTAAAACAGAACACGAATTTCCATTCACAACAATACTCGCTTTCGCATGAACAGTCACCCTCATTTTTGTGCATGTCAAACACAACCTTATTAAATCTATCAATGGAAATAGCCCCAAGATATTTCCATACACATCACCTGGCAAATCCAAAACCCGACAACATTTATGCTTACTTTCATTCTGATAACCAGTTGCTAACGAACGCTTCATACGAGCAGCCATGATTAGCTTTGTTGTTGATGAAAAAATCTATGAAGAATTGAAATGCTTATGATTTCAATTTTTTATTTGGCTGATCAATTTTCCCTTTCAATTCCACTTTCAAAAAGTTACAATAAGAATGATTCATGTGGAGTGCATTTATATCGGATGGGTTGGAGAAAGAATTGGGGCAAAGTTTTGAATTTTATCGAAATGTGTTGTTACTTGTCCATATGAATGTTCAAAACTTGAAACTGCCCTGTGATATTTTATAATGTGTAAGTATAATATAATGAAAAAAATACCATGTTGTTGCAACGATGAGATACTTTTTGCAGAATTGATGGATGAAGAATCGTATAATGATGAATGTTTCCACGAATCACCTATTGAACTCAATCCTCCTAATTTGGGAGATCGACAAAGTATGGTGACACTTTTGGGGGGGGGGATTGAATTAGTCCACCCATATGGTCCGATAATATTTAGTCAAAGCTATGGTTATATTATTTCAGCTAGACCGCTTCAGGATGGAGTAGCAATAACACTTGATAATGATTATTTCCAAATAACAATTTCGATGATCACATTAATTTTGGAAAATGCTTCTACTACGGGTCATTATGGACTTTCACAGATTAAAGTTTTTGTTTTTGATAGGATATTCGATGTACCTGATAGAAAATTATTATATTCAAGTTCAGCAAATATTTTGGCGCCAGGAGTAGGGGGGCGTAAAGATTTTACTTGGAATCTGCACGAATTGACAGTTCGAAATAATAGTTTTATTATGATACAATTTCTTGGTGTGGGTGATTTAATGTTAAAGCCTGCTCCAAATAGTAGTAATTATGCTTCACTTATTGTTTCGCATGGAGAAATGACACTAATTCCTTTTGGCTGATAATACAGATAGACGTACTTCTATCGGTATCCATAAAAGTTGCATTCAAAACCATTCATAATCACTACTGAATAACACATTTACTTTTTCTTAGACGTAAACTATTTATTCGAATATCATCTACATTTTCGGATTTCTCATCTGGACTAATCTCCGCTTCATTCACTTTAACTTCCTGTTTCATCGTTGGTTTGAACATATAATTAAACACTTGCTCCAATCTAAAAAAGAAATAAATACCCGCCTTATCACAATTGCTAAGCTCCATTATAAATTCTGGAATCTTGATTTCTTGACCAACCCTGTACTTAAAACCAGGCCGAAGGGCCGAATAGCCAATATCACGTTTCTCTGATCCCGCGATATCGAACAACCGTAATTTTGCTTCGGACGAACGGCTTTCCTTATGCTTTTTTATAATTAACGCCGCACATCCAGAACAGTATAAAATTCCCTCGTAATCATACACGCCACAATTCTTACACGTATAACATTCATAGATATTCACTTTATAAATATTTTCTACCCTACAATGATTCGTGCGAAATTTTGATCCTTCTGTGTTGGGCATGACCCAGGCATTTTTTGGAATAATCAATTGAACTATCCCTACCGTACTATCTTCTAAGCGAATTCCCTTCCAAACAATTAATTCCCCATCTTTTGTCAAGTGTTCATCACTCGCCGTAATAACGTTATAATCTTTATTGCTCCTCAAATCTATTTCAAATAATTTTTCACCAATAAAACCATCTCGTGTTGTAACTTTTGTTGCCAATCGCTCACTCACAAACGAAATGATCATATCAACAGGTCCAGGACTAAACATAGTAACTAAATCTGGCGAGCTCACAGTTAAAAAGAATCTCGCCAATATCACACGCGCTCAACATCTCGAACTCCTCCCGAACGATACACACATTTAAAACAATAATCGACATCGTTCCCGAAGAATATTTGGGCCTCCAATGATTATCTCTAATAATAAAATTTTCAACGTAATCCAATATGTTCATGTTTTCGATAGCTGTTAACGTTTTAAAATTGATTTTCATCTCAATTGTAAATGGTTTGTACCCAAAAGATGCATAGAACAGATCAACAATGTACGATAATTTTATCCCTCGAAAAGAACAATTTTTGGTAAACAGGGCGAATAAACTCTGTTGTATTATTTTCGCGGCATATATCTGATAAATATTATGATTCAATTCGATATATTTCGAAGAAGAAATGATTTCAGTCATGGTATAATGTAAGAGAGGTGGTCCTATTTAACGATCCACAAGAATGTAATTGTTTCAATTTTTTAATCGACCAGCCACCAATAGTGTCGGTGGAGTAATTTCGCGGAGATAGTCTTCCTTTTTGCTCTCCGAGTGTTTCTTATGCTGGCGAATCCTTTTGTTTCATTTAATGTTTCTATTTGCCCTACATGCGCTCAAACCCGATGCTTCGCATCACCCTTCTCCGAGGGTTTCTTGCGCTAACATCCTTTTGGTTTGCTTTCAGATGCGCTATATTACGATCATTTGTGTAACGTCCAACTGATTCATTTGTTATTTTTTATAACCTGTTTCATCCATGGATATGAAGATGGATATCCACCATATCTTTCTAATATTTTTCTCTCTGCTTCTTCAAATGGTGTTCCATCAAAAGATCTGTCAGCAATGTCTCTCATGGCTCTATATATTTTACCTCGCCTTTCTTTTACTTTCATTATTTCGCTCTCCATATTGCGATATTCAAATAAATATTTCATCTGATACATTCTTTCGATTACCTTTGTAAGTGTCCATTTTTTTTAAAGTTCAATCGATATATTTTTTACATAACTCGCTATCCTGCCATAATTTCAGTCCATGTTCCTTTAATAATCCTATTAATTCGTTTCGTCTTTTTATTTGCGATATCATTTTGCCAATATCATTGCCTTTTGATTCATCAGCGCATTCAATATCATGATCATTATCGGAATCAGATTTATTGTGGTCATATTCGACATCTAATTCGGAATCAGAGTCAGAGTCTGATTCTTATTCTGATTCTGACTCTGATTCTGACTCTATCGGTTTTTCATGGGAAAATTTATGACATAAACCAAGATTTAGATAATAGCTAGTTACCTATGATCAGATACATTCAATTTATCATTAATAAATTTTTTGCTTAATTGGGTTTAGCCCGTTGGTATTTGCCACCCGAGTATTTATAAATTTATACTATATATAGAAATGACAAAGATGCGCGATTGTAAATGTAATTGTAATCACTATGATTATATCCCACATTCTCAATTATTAAATAGAAATGATTTTAATGGTTATCGTTATAATTCTCGATTTAAAAATGAAATTGTTGTTATTCCTCCTAGTTTAGCAATTCTTGGAGCGCACCCTTGTGATAGAGGTGGTATTGGAGAATGGAGATGCTCTGATGGATTATGTTATCCTTGTGTCGAAACACTTGGTGGACGTTGTACGATTGGTTGTGGACCAAATTGCGCGCATTTTGGGTTGGACTGCGGGGAACCATAAATGTCGAGAACACTGATAATTGGTCTCCGTGTTACATTTGATATTTGTGAAGCTTCAACCAGTGCTCTAAATTTTAATCACTCTTTACTGCGCGTGCCAAATCCCATAACATGCGCAGATTGCTTGTATGTGGATAGAGTTTCAGCTATATAACGCGGACTATCTTCATTTCCCGGCCATTTATGTCCAGCGACTACCACACGCGGATTGAGCGATTCGATCTTGTCTAAAGCAACAATGCACACTCTCCAAGATTATGGCCTTCATCCATAGTCATAAGCGGATCGACTAGGACAGCATCGAAATCGCTATAAATTAAAGTAGATGAAGTCGGTGACCAATAACGTGGTTTATCTCCAGGTGGAATAGCCTGAGGATCGGAAGACAGAAACGGTTTACCTGGTGTTGTAAAAACGGCATATCCAAGTTTACCTGTTTCACGCGGAAAATTATTAGAAACCCCATTTAGGATATTTTTCAATTTGATATAGCGGTTTTTGTATTTGCGATATTTGAAGAAAAATTTTGAACAATGATATATATTGCTTAGTTCAAGCTTCTTATTTAGTGGAACATCTGCGAGATAGCATGTCATATTTGATAAGTGATCCAAATAATTTTTCCGCAAGTAATATATAATCCATGGACGAAACCATTTTGTTTTTAGCTGGAGATGTTATGATCGGGCGTTCTTTCAATGAGTTATTCGAAGAGAAACCACAATATAATATATGGGGAGATACATTAACACTCTTAAAAAAAGGCGATTTCTTTGGCATAAATTTGGAAACAACGATAACCGATCGCACTAAAAAATTCCCTGATAAAGTTTTCAACTTCCGATTAGGATCTCGTTATAAACAAATATTAAAATTAGGTCATGTAACTTATGCGAATCTAGCGAATAATCATATTTTGGATTACGGGGAGATGGGCCTGGTTGATACGATTAATAATCTTGATTCGTTGAATATTATCCATACTGGCGCGGGGAAAAATTTAGTGGAAGCGATGAATCCAGCATTCTATGATATCAACGGAATAAAAATAGGAATCATCTCAGCAAGCGATCACCCCGAAAATTTTCAAGCGGATCATACTGGCGGAATTTATTTTATTGACCTAAAATCAGATTTAACAGACCATATAGCGAGAATAACATCAATTCGTTCTAAAGTCGATATCTTAATATTCTCAATGCACCATGGGGCAAATTATGTTGACAGAATCCCGAATAATACTATTAGATTCTTTCATGAGTTGATAGATAACGGGGTCGATATAATTCATGGCCATAGCGCTCATCATGTTCTGCCGATTGAATTATATAAGAATGGATATATTTTTTATGGTATGGGTGACTTCGTTGATGATTACGCTGTTGATGAGAAATATCGTAACGATTTAAGTTTTTTAGCAGAAATACGCATAAAAAATCGTAAAATAAATCAAATAAAAGTTCATCCGACAAAAATATTAATGCTGCAGGTTAATTTATTGGATATGGCTGACGACGACTATAGATTTGTAATTGATCACACTATAATGAAACAATTGGGCGGCAAGGATTATTATCACGCATATCAAAAATATAAACATAAATATAATAATTTAAAACGGATCATTTATTGCGCTTGACGGATGCATTAATCTAATATTTTTCCTATTTCCTTTATTTCGAAGAATCTATTTTTTTTTCGATTCTTATTAACCACGCCATCTCCGCATGCCATTATTGTTCCATCTGTTAATCTAATTATCGTGCTTTCTGTACTACATTTCACTTCGGCAATATTTTTGGGCATCCTCTTCATTTTATTCATTTTAGTTATTTTTTGAAATTGGTATCTATCTATTATATCGTCTAAACCTATCTGCCCATAGTTATTACGCCCGCAGCTCATTAATGTTCCATCTGTTAATACAATCATTGTATAATTCTTAGCTAATATGACCTGTGCCACTTTTTTCCTAATTTTTATTTTCTCAAAAAACATCCTGCATTTAATATCCCCAAAACCGAATTGCCCATACCGATTATCCCCCGAACCAAGTAATGTTCCGTCCGTTAATCTAATGATTGTTCTGTATCCTTTTGATGTTACTTTCGCAATATTCTTCGGTATTCCTTTTATTTCTTCAAAAAATTTTATATTTATATTATCTCCCAGACCTAATTCTCCGTATTTATTACTTCCGCAAGCCATAAGCGTTCCATCCGTTAATCTAACGATTGTATCCGAATCGTTAAATATCACTTCCGCAATGTTTTTGGGCACTCCCTTAATTTCTTCAAATATATTTCTCTCCCGATAATCTCCAAGACCTAATTCTCCAAATGCATTATGCCCACAACCCATCAACCTTCCATCTCTAAATCTAACGATTGTTCGGTGTCCATTAGCTAAAACTTCTACGATATTTTTTTCTACCCCCTTAATTTCTTCAAATATATTTCTATCCCGATTATCTCCAAAGCCTAATTCCCCAAATCGATTATGCCCGCAACCCATTAATGTTCCATCTATTGTTCTTATAAATGCATTAAAATCACCGAATATCACTGTATTCCCAACATTTTTTTCAATTCCCTTTATCTCTTGAAACGACGCTTTGGCTATATTATGTCCAAGCCCAAGTTGTCCATACACATTACTTCCGCAACCCATTAATGTTCCATCTGATAATTTAATTATCATGCTATATTCATTCCCTGCGACTTCTAGTACATTTTTTATTCCCTTGATCCCTTCGAAAACATTTCTGTTGGAAAAATCTCCAAGGCCCAATTGTCCGCATTCATTATGGCCGCAACTCATCAATGTTCCATCCAATCCTGTAATAACCATATAACCATCTAAGCTCATAATTTTTGATTTTCGTCGTGTTTGACAATTATCAAAATAAACGTTCATTATTTGTTCATTGCTGCAAAGGCTTCTCGAATAGTCCAAAGAGAAAGTCATTCTAATTAATCTGAACCAATCATATTTTATCAAATCATCTTTCGATAAAATAGATAATATTTCCGGATTATAGTTTGTTAGAATAGGTATCAGATCAATCGGAAGATTTTTGATTAAGGAAATAAGGTCCATACATATGGTGTGAAGCTTATATTGATACGGAATTCAAATATATATCTCTTTTCAATTTTAAGTATAAATAATCTTCACACCTGGCAATAACATATCAAAATCAATGATGTGATTCATGTTATCTAATATAATTTTTTCTAACTTACGTAAACCAACGAATGCATTTATCGATAGTTGATTCATAGCCACAAACTCTCCATGTCTTAAATTGACCAATTGAGCTATATCTTCATCAACGAGAGTAACCATATCATCTAAACTTATTCTTTCAAGTTTCGTCAAGGATCGCAAGACATTATCCCCAAGTTGTTGTTGGATTACCTCTAAGCTGATTAAATTTTCAAAAAATTCGAAACATTTTCCCGTTACGGTGGTATTATCTAAATGCAATTTTTTCAGATATTTCAGTTTTATTAAATCATCGTCTTTGATTTCATGATTATTTTTTATGGATAATTCGAGAAGATTACTCAGGTTATTTATGTGCGTAGGAGTTATTTTTTGATTCTCCAATTCCAATATTCTAATGCTAGTTACTCCGGGTGAATCTAAATTGCTCAACAGCCTATTATTAGATAATTTAAGTTCTTTTAGGTCAGTCAAATGATCCATAAAGTTGTCACCAATACATGTATTCGTCAATGACACCAGTTGCAATTTAGTTAATGGCAACAACCCATACTTCGTAATTTCGATATCAGTATATATTTTCAACTCGGTCAAATTTATTAATTTTGAAATGCTTAAGTGCGTTAGATAATGTTCATCAGAAATGGTATATAATTCTAATCCTTGCAAATTTGTCAGTAATCCGAGTCCATCGTCCGTAATATTTCGAGTTAAAGATTTTGCCTCTCGGAAGGTATCTCTGGGAGTATGGATACCAGATATTTTTAAATGACGCAGATTACGTAAATTTAATAATCCGTGATGAGTGATTGGACTTAATGTGTGAATTTTCAATTTTATTAATCTTGATAAATGCTTAATTTCTGCATCTGTTATTCTTTTTCTTGTAATCACTCTTACGCCAGAAATATCTAATTCTGTCAAAGAAATCAGATTTAATAATCCCGCTCCTGTAATATTGGGGACTCCTGATAATATTCTTAAAGTTTTTAATCTCGATAAGTTTGTTAGGCCGTCATCCGTGATAGTTTCAGAATATCGAATATCTAAATTTTCAAGATTAATTAGAGTGGATAAACCTTTATTAGAAATTTTTTTTTGTTTATCGTGTACGTCTAAACTTGTTATGTTGTGTAAGCGATTGAGAACTGTGTCATTAATTTGTGTCATCTTTTCTACATCCACAATTAGTTTCACTGAACGAAACATTCTCATGTATGATGAACCCGCTCTTGGATCAGTGATTTCAACTGAGGGTTGCGAAATATCATGCATAGTTTTTTTTAAATATTTATTGACGCGGTTCATATTTTTTACGTCAGAGATATCCATAAACGGGCACAAATGATGCGGGGGTACATTATAAAAACGATGATATTTCGCCATTTTAGTTAGTTGATTGGTCAATATTTGTGGCAGGTTCGTAAATTATAATTTATTCAATTTTTGATCATTCGTTTTCTTCATAAAATTTCTCTATCGCTTCTTGGTCCTCTATCTTGATTGAATAACCGCGATGTTCGTATTTGATTTTCCGTATCTTGCATCGGGTTAACATTGTTTGCATATTATGTAACGAATATGTGTCCTTTAATTCTTCCTCATCTATGTCATCATTCTCTTCCATTTCCATAGCAATTAGTGTTTCAGTTCCGCAACCAAATGCATTAACCCAACGGATGTCAGATATGTTAAAACTGCATTTTTTTAAGATGATGGAATCAAAATTTCGAGTCCATAATCTTTTATGTTTGAATGACCACGATATGGCTGTGAAATCGAAATCAGCGGTATGATATATGTATTCGTTTACTGATTTATAGTTTTTTTCTGTTATTATGGATAATTGGACAGTTCGGAGATGTTCGTCATAAACATTAGCGATTTCTAGTGGAAAAAATGGATAGCCCGCTTCGCCAGCTAGTTCGTGATGTCTATTCATATTGTTTATTATTCGATACATTTTTGCTTCGTGTGGGTCTGGTTCTATCGGATAAATAGATGGTGGAATTTCGTTGTTAGGTGGGGATCGTATATTTTTAAATGTTTTATAGATGGTACTTAAATGTTGAGACTTTTTGATAGATGTTGGTTGCATTAGGATGAAATCGAAATCTGAATAGGGAGATAATTTTTCACCATTTAAAATTTGTAAAAGTGCACCGCCGGTCAGATATATGTCGTTTTTCTCTAGGAATTCGAGTATGGGTTTGATGTTTGTGCCTTTGTAGATGAATCCGGAAGATGGGTCTGATAAGCGGCGGATTATTTCGCTGTTGAGATTGTGCTTCGTTCCATCTGCGAATCGGGAGGTAGATTTTGCAATGTTGCAGATATTGTTAATGTGTCTTGAAGTGATAGAGAATACGTATTTTTCGGGATAAGATAAATATCTACAGATAAGGCCGGTTATTGTATTATTCAGTTTTTTGGTCTGGTCAGGTTTGGGAGTCACTTTTAGATTTGATTCTATTGTCCGGATTGATATTCGTTCGAAATTGGGCAATTTTTTCCAGCCGCTCATGACGATTGCGATAGCGCGTTTTATTATGGTATGAGATATTGAGAGAGAGAAGATATCAAATTTTAATTAGGTTAAAAAATTGAATAATGAACTTATTGTTAGGCCTAAGAGAAAAAATATAACTTTGAACAATCAGTTCAAAAATGTTGCGATCTGTTTTAACTAAGGGAAATCGATTGCGCGGTCAAATTCGAGGAACGGCTGTTGGTGCGCGATTAGCAGCACCTCCTGCAGCAGCTATTGGAAAAAAACAATTGTCGATAGAGGCCCGTAAGGTGAATATGACTATTGTTCGTCAAGCAGATATCGAAAAGAAATATGGTGAACAATATTTATATGGGAAGGCCTATGACAGCAAAGATCCATTTAATACTCCCGGTTCTAAACTGTTGAAGGAATTACGTGTTGATCAGGTTGTTTTGGGCGTATTTATCACTTCATTGGCCTTGCATATGACTGGAGTACAAAAGTGTGGATAAATGTAAAAAACTGATTTTTGATTTTATTCGTCATCGTTGGTTGCGATAGTGCATTTGCATTGTGATCCACCACAGGTGAAGAATTCGAAATTATCGGTACTGCAGGTCAGCCATGTTGTATCGCGCAATCGCCATACTTTGGATTTTTCGTCGTAATCGGAAGGGACATCAATCTCTTGTAATTTTTCTCGTACCGCCTCTTGTAATGCATTTTGGACCGCCTTTTGCAACAGTCGTTGGTCGTGGAATCGTTGCACTTTGATCTCTTCTCCAAAATCAAAAGGTGTTGTTGCCTTTGGTAATGTTGGTTTGGTACATACGCATTCTGAACTGCCGCAAGTGTAGAACTGCCAATTGTCCGTACTGCAAGTCACCACGGGTGAGTAACCAGGATACAATCGCCACACCTTGAATTTTTCATCATAATCCGACAAAACAGGCGGTTTTTCAACTGCCTTTTCCGCCGCTACTGGTTCTGCGACTGGTTCAGGGACTGCTTTTGTCTCAGTAGCTTTTGATACAGTACTTCGATGACCCCGGCATGATCCAACGATTTGCCACTCGGGAACAACAATGGGCTCCCTCTTTACTTCTTTCGGTGGTTCAACAACCTCTGCTGGAACTGGTTTTTTGGCTTTAGGTCGATGCTTTCGCGGCGGCCGTTCAGGCAATTTCCAGCGAGATTTTGATACGACTTTTTGCCAGGGCGCTTCGGCAGTTCCCAATTTGTTCATCGGAATGAATCGTCTAAAATAGATCGGTTCCAAAAAGCTTTCCAATATATCAGCTATTTCAATCTTTTCTTGGAATACGTATTGGAACATATGTTTTGATGCATTGTTATATTTCTAATGGCAACAATGTATGATTTTATGGCTTGTGGCATATCGTGGTTTTTTATGCTGTTCGTAACTGATGCTCTTCTGAGATGTTATTGTTGATATTTTTCTCCAATCTTGCCGGCGATTGATTTTGTTCCATTGATCGTTTCTGTTTGTCCTGCATGCGCTCAAACCCGATGCTTTGGATCTCCCTTCTCCGGCGAGGGTTTCTTGTGCTTGCATCTTTTTGTTTTTCGTTTTCTGTTTGCGGCTGATGTTGTTCTCAGATGTTTGTTGTTGATGTTTTCTCTTGTCTCGCACTGATTTTGTTCCATCGATGTTTCAGTTTGCCCAACATGCGCTCAAACCCGATGCTCCGTATCTCCCTGCAACTCCGCGAGTTCTAACATCGCTTCTTCGCGTCTACTCTTTGTTAGCATCTTTTTCGTTTGTAATTGATGTTGTCTTCAGATGTTTGCTATTGATGTTTTTATGTTTTTCTGTTATTGATTTTTTCCATTTATTGCTTCAGTTTGCCCTAACCAGCGCTCAAACCCGATGCTTCGCATCACCCTTCTCCGAGGGTTTCTTGTGCTGCCATCTTTTTGGTTTTCTTTGCTGTTTGTGATTAATGTTGTCCTCAGATATTTTCTATCGATTATTTCTATTTTATGCTTCGTATCTACCCTGCAACTAGACGAGTTCTTGCTTCACATCCTTTTGTTTTCGAGTGTTGTTGTTCTCTTCTGCTTGCTATTGATGTTATTCTTTTTGTTTAGTACTGATTTTGTTCCATTGATTGGGTCTGTTTGCCCTACCTGCGCTCAAACCCGATGCTTCGCATCACCCTTCTCCGAGGGTTGCTTGTGTTTGCATCCTTTTGCTTGGATTCAGTGTTTTGATTTGTTATTAGTTCAGATTTTTAAAGCGATATATCACATTGATGGAGTCTGTTAGAGGGCGCAAATGCATTATAGGGTGTTTAAAACGATATTTCCGATATTTTCCGCCGCCTGCTTGGGGGCATGATAATATACCGGAATTGTTTATTATGTCCTGTTTCTCACTTTCTGTTAGTGTGCCGCTCGGTAAATCAATCTCTAATATGTTTAGCAATTTATCAATATTCAGAGGATCGCATAATTCTTTGAGAGCAATGGTAAATCTCTCTCTTTGGGTTAAGAAATAATCAATATATCGTTTGTTGGCTGGGGGGAATGCATAAATAGCAGTCAGGGTGTTTGTTAGCCGGTTAAACTCGTCGTACCGGCCGTCTGCGAGTATTTGGTTGAACAGTTGAGTGTATTCTATTAGAGTTAATCTATTTGATAATACAAGTTTGATTAATAAATCGGGTGGGTCTGGTTTGTCTGAGACGAGGGGATATTTTATGTTTCCATGTTTGTGTTTGAGCGTGATGTTCGGGTGGGGATTGTGATTGAGGAACATGAAGAGATTATAAAATTCCGCTGGGGTTATTAATAAATATTCTGTTTTGGTAGTTGTCTTGGTCAGGTAGTAAAAATTATAGTTGTTGATGAGTTCGACATAGATATCGTCTAGTTTGGTGTAGTGGTCGTTATAAATTGCCGGGCGGTTTGTAATGTA